>WBZN01000013.1_pt1 | contig 289805 bp, 283 predicted proteins | sample 5204281 | NCBI WGS metagenome assembly WBZN01 (sample SAMN12344347, study PRJNA552823) | activated sludge metagenome | biome: Activated sludge suspended growth; feature: Nitrification reactor; material: Wastewater; isolation source: activated sludge from nitrification reactor of wastewater...
GCTGTATAAAAATATGTGATAGCCAAAACGGAGGTGACACCAGAAATACAAATCCATTAAACGTAAAAATCAAACGACCGAGAGAGTCATGTCAACGCAACTCTCAACTACCGCAGCTGAATCGCGAGAGTTCAAATCCTTGTTCCACCAAAATTCCAAAAAATAAATTTTTGTACTATTTGATTTTCAAGGATCTAAACGATCCCTTCGGTCTTATTTTTTTTATGCCGAAGAGTATTGTAGAGGAATTTTTGCCGGCTTAAACCACCATGCCTCTCTGAGTTTTATGATCTCCTTGAAAGCGTGCTCAACTATTTTTAAATAAAGTTGCCCTGCGTGTTTAATCACTTTGCCTGCGGCAAAGAAAAATCTCTTTCTTAATTTTTTTGCAAACTGAGGCTTCTCAGGCTTCATCATCAAAGCCACCCAGCTAAGCAAATTGTGCGCGACCTGTGGGAATAATGTGGATCTTTTTCAAAATGGAATCCGATGCTTCGAACTTAAATTCAGAATCAAAATGGTTTTTCACGCTACAACCTGCCTCAATTTTAGAATTCAATCACAAATATCAAATTAAAAATAAGTTGTCAGGTGGCTAAATTTTAAGAAGTTTGACGCTCACCTAAATGGTGAGTTTTCAACATAGCCGCAAACCCTTGCTTAACAAAGTAACTATCGAAATTTCTTTGGATCAATCCGCCGATACGGGTTGATACTGGTTCAATATACTACAACTTTAGAAAAAAACTCACTGAGCTATCAATCGACGACTTCATAACTTTTATTGGCCTTCTTAAAATTTGGCCAACTTGAGCACCTTGAAGAACTGGCCGCCTGCCTTGCAAAAATTGGCGATTTCCTAGTTTGAGCGTGTGGCATGCCTGCTAATGGCGCATTGGACACTATATGTAAATAACCATGGAATTTTACAAAGCGCTAGCACCTCGTCCGTCCCATTTGACATCAACTGAACATTATCCTATAAGCACCTTACAATAACCGGGGAGCTGCTGTGCGCGGCTGAGAGGCTTGGATTTACCAAGCGACCCTTTAACTTGATCCAGATAATGCTGGCGAAAGGAAGTTCCAATGAAGTCCCTCTTTTTTTTCTTATTCTCCCTAAACCTAATTCCGATCCTTGCCTCCGCAGATCCGCTAAACAATTGCCAAAGACTTTCTCGGGGATATGGCTATGCCTTTTATCCAAAGTCAGAATATGGCGGACTCTTTTATGTAATGTTGACTGGAGACGCAGCGAAGGTCCTTCGTCCGATTGGGCAATGGAAATCAGGCGTCAACAATAACGAAAACCCAGATCTCGATTGTTACCAAGAAGATCAGTGCGAATTCCAAATCAGCAAAGCTGCCCAAGTCATGACCAAGAGCCTTTTTGTTATTGGTGATGGCAGGCTATCACGAACGCAGGTTCTCTCCTGCAAAAACGGAGAGCAGAGTTATTTTCGAATATTGCTCAGTGAAACCATTGCTAGTTTTCTTTCTATGGACGTAGAAAAAGGGGAAAAAGTTGACTGGGGCATCTTCTCAAAAATGGGTTCCGTTGGATGTTACCGAACACCTCCCGCTCCTAAAGATGGATCTGATGTTTATTGCTGGGTCGATTTTGATGTGAATGGCAAAGCTATTCCCCAGCAGCGATAAGTTATGTCAGGGGCCGCGAAGAAACAAGACGCAGTGGTTGTCGTTCTTATTGATCGAGAGGGCAGAACGCTTCTTGGCCGGCGCGCTCCGATTAAATCGTCGGCTCCAGGTTACTGGAGCCCGATCTCGGGAAAAATTGAGCCCGGAGAAGATGAAGCGACCGCTGTCACGCGCGAGGCTGCGGAAGAGACCGGGCTTCAAGCCGAGGCACTGAGAAAAATAACGGATTTGACTCGCACGACGGACTCTATCGATTGCACTGGTGGCTCGCCAGCGCAAATAAAAATGAAGTGCTTAGAAATGATGAACATTCGGAATTGAGGTGGGTTGATTTGACTGAACTCGAAACACTTGATCCCGTTTTTCCTGAAGATCGGGAGTTACTCAAAAAAATGATCATCGACTTTATTCTTAGAGCTGGACCAACATCCGTTATTGGCACTGAGCTTACCGATACTAGCCGCTTGATTCATATGTTCACGCCGCCGCTTCCTGTTCCTGAAGTAAATTGCGTTTGGAAATCCATTCTTTTTTTGGAGACAGCAGAGGCCGAAGTCAGTCGAATTGTTGCATTACATCGTTCGAAAAATCTTCCGCTTTGGTGGCTTAGAGAGAGCGACCCACAGTCTAATTTTTTGTCAGCAATGCTAGAACTAAACGGATTCAAGAAAGACTTCGATGCATTTGCTCTCGGCAGGTAAAAACGGTCGGAGGCATCGCCACGTCTAAAATTCGCGACTTACCAAGCTCTTTCTTGATGAGTGGTTGACTAGAGCGAGCTCACCGTCTGGGCTCCTGGATGAGTTTGATAATGGAGTTCATCAAACTCCGTTCGGAATGTAGATTTTAGTGATTAATATCGAGGTTCGAATCCTCCTTCAACTTTCCTAGTCTTATCGGCAACTGTTCTTGCCGACGAACTATTCGATTGTCAAAGAACTCAAAGGTTGGCTATCCACATCTAATCCTTCAATCACTTCGCCAATACATTGCCAGGCCCATTCAATTTCTTCTGAAGTCGAATTATACGGCGGCATTAAATAAACGGTATTTCCGAGCGGTCGCAGAAACAGTCCTTTGGAAAAGCATTGTGCATAAAACTTGTTTGAAAATTTGTTACCGTAAGTAGTATCGCCTGACAGATCGATAGCTCCAATCGACCCAACCACACGCGAATCCTTCAGTTCAATTCGCTGGGATATTCTTTTAATTGACCTTCTAAGGCTATCTTCTAGGCCTGCGATCTTCTCAATGGTCTTGTTGCTCCTGAAGAGCTTCAAATTTGCGCAAGCGGCTGCACATGAAATAGAGTTTGCCGTAAAGCTGTGTCCATGAAAAAACATTTTAGAAGCGTCTTCAGACAAAAACGCATCGTAAATTTCTTTGCTTGTTAAAGTGAGAGCTAGCGGCAACATCCCGCCAGTCAATCCTTTTGAGAGGCAAACAAAATCAGGAATGGCATGAAGATGCTCGAAGGCAAACATCTTACCTGTACGCCCAAACCCCGTCATGACTTCATCAAATATCAAAAGGACACCGTACTCATCGCACAGTGAACAGATACGATTAACGGCCTCTATAGGCCATGTAATCATTCCGCCGGCCCCTTGAATTAAAGGTTCAAGAATCACGGCAATGATTTCGTTATGTCGTTCTCGAATCTTTAAAGTAAAGTCCTCTAGCCAAACACTCAGCTCATCTGTGCTGCGAGTTCCCTGTTTGCACCTAATGACGCCAATCCGCAAATCTTTGTAGGACTTTGTGAAAACTCCGTCAGCATTGACACTCATTGCACCGAAGGTGTCACCATGATAGGAATTCTCAAAAGAGCAGAACTTATTTTTCGAAGAGCGTCCCGTCGATTGGCAATATTGGTAAGCCATTTTCATTGCCACTTCCACAGAGGTCGATCCGTTGTCTGAGAAAAATACTGAATTTAATTTTTCTGGTACGATTTTGCCAAGCTCTTCGGCTAAAGCCTCTGCAGGCTCATGATTAAAATTCGCAAATACGACCTGATCTATTCGTTTTGACTGTTCTGCGACAGCTGTTGCGATTTGAGGATGACAGTGGCCATGAGTAATTAGCCACCAGCTCGAAATTCCATCAAAAATCTTTCGTCCATCTTTCAAGTATATATAGGAACCTTCGGCATACGAAACATGTTCCTGCGTCGCAGCCGTGCGCATTTGTGTGTAGGGACGCCAAACCTTCATACTGCAATCTCGGGATGATCTTTTAAACCAAGTCCTAAGACATTAGCTTCAATCAAAGACCAAAGTTTATTAAATTCGCGCTCTTCAATTGCAGAAATTAAAGCGATGTCGAACCCATGCTTAATCAACAATCGCTCCGCATTGTTTCCGACTTCCTTTAAATGCAGACTTTCTTCTTTGAGAACTCCAGATAGCGAAAATCTTGCGGACGATGCTTTGAGCAATTCTTCATAAACTTGATAAATAGACATTGCTCGTTTTTCGACAAGCCAAGTTACTAAAGAATAGGCTGCGCCTGACAGTAAATGTTTCTCAAGACTGCTAATTGCTAGTGTTGCCTTAGAGTCTATTTCGAAAAAATATGACTTCAAAGATTCTGGACACATAAGAGCATCTTCGCGGAAGCTATCGAAATCGTTTCCTCCAATTCGAACAGCTTGTTTCTTGAAAAATAATGAATGCCTGACCTCTTCCGCAGTATGCATGAGAATATCAAAAGTCATTTCTTCGGTTGAACGAGAGCGAGCGATTTTTCGAAAGCCTCGATATTCTAAATACGAAAGGCTATTGAGCCAACGTGCATGCATTTGCGGATCGCTGATTATACCTTTTAGTGTTGTTGCGAGATTCATAAAATTGCTCCTTTAAACTCAATTAACTTTCCAGCCTCCGTAAGGGCGGATCGACTGATTGTCGAGAGTACTGGAATTTCACCCAGTACTTTTATCTCTCCATAAAATTCAATCGATTCTTTATTTCTCTGATTTTTTTCACCTACCATCACAACTCCGAGAGGTTCTATTTTTCTTCTCCGAAGTGCCTCAATTGAAAGTAAGGTATGATTGATTGTTCCCAGTCCGGAACGCGCTACCAGTAAAGGGACGGCTTTGGATTTCTGAATAAGATCTATGACCAGAAAATCTTTATTAATAGGCACCAGTAATCCACCGGCACCTTCAATGACGGTATTTTTCATGTTCTCGGCTTGCCTTAAAATCAATTCGATATCGATTTCAATGCCAGCCATTTCTGCGGATGTATGAGGAGAAAGTGGATGCTGAAGACGATATGACTCATCAAGAACGTCAGCCGAATGAAGAAAATGTCTTAAACAATCGCTATCCGTGACGTCTTCCATTCCGCTTTGAATGGGCTTCCAGTATTTCCAGCCCAATTTAAGGCAAAGAATTGAAGAGACAATCGTCTTTCCGACCGAAGTGTCAGTTCCTGTTACAAATATATTCATACTTTAACTCTGATAGCGTTTCGCAGATTTGATTCAGGTGACTCGGGTCATGGGTGGACTTGATCGTGAGTCTAATTCGTTCAGAACCTGCGCCGACCGTTGGCGACCGAATGGCTTTAACAAAAATCCCAGCCTCGGATAACTGACTTGCCCCTTTCAAGACAGCATCGTTACTGCCAAGAATAATTGGAGCTATGTGGCTTCCAGAATGCTTCAAGCCAAATTTTCTAAAAACATTTTTGCTATAAGCTACATTTTCATTTAATCGTGCGACGGCCTCAGTATCCGATATAAGATGAGAAACTGATGCACGGATATGTTCAACGGCAACCGGAGACAATGCCGTAGTATAAATTTGAGATCTGGCCTTATTTAGAAGCAAGTTTTTAAAAGTGGCAGTTCCACAAACAAAAGCTCCATACGCGCCTAAAGCTTTACCACAAGTATGTACGATAACTGTCCTTAGTGGATCGAACGAAAACTGGGTCATGAGTCCAAGATTTTTGACTCCACATGTGCCCGTTGAGTGAGCTTCGTCCACGACAAGATAAGCACCGTGCTTGGTCGCAATCTCAATTAATTGCCCAATTGGGGCATAGTCGCCATCCATGCTAAAAAGAGCCTCAGTTACAATAATTTTGCGAGGAAGATGACTTTTTAGCAGAAGCTTATCGAGCTGATCCATGTTGTTGTGGGCAAAAATGCTGACTTTTGATTTTGAAAGTTTAATTCCATCAATGATGCTTGCATGATTCAGCTCATCAGAGAAAAATTCAGCATTCGCCCCACCCAGAGCTACGCAAACACCCATGTTCGCTAAGTAACCAGAGCCAAAAATCAAAGTGGCTTCTACTCCAAAACATTCCGCTAAAAACTTCTCCGTGTTTTCCAAATGTTCTGAATTTCCAGAAATTAAACGGGACCCAGTAGATCCAATTTTGAAGTTGTGCTTCAAAAAATTCAGGAGATTTGCATGGATCTTTAAATTCTCGGAGTAGCCGATAAAATCATTTGATGCGAAATCAACACCATGGGGTCTACTAAGTTGCCTTAGTAGACCCTTTTTTTCTGCCGCAATGAGGTCTGCTTCTATGCTATCCATGAGCTGAAGCGTTCTCGCTAAATTGGTAGCCCAACTTATCAATAAGTTTTTTATCTTTGTGAGTTTCTGGATTCGGCGAGGTCAGGAGTTTATCGCCAATGAAAATAGAATTAGCTCCAGACAAAAAACAGAGAAACTGCGCCTCCTCACTCATACTCAGTCGACCTGCGCTAAGGCGAATCATTGAATTCGGAGCGGCGATCCTTACGGTAGCAACCACTCTTACAACTTCTAACGGCGAAATCGACTCCTGGTTTTCAAGAGGCGTTCCATCGAAAGGTACAAGAGTATTGATGGTGATGCTCTCAGGCTGCGGATCAAAGGATGCAAGCTGATGAATAAATGCAATTCTATCTTCAGAATTTTCACCCATTCCTAGAATCCCGCCCGTGCAGACGGTTAGACCTGCCTTACGAACATTTTCGATGGTTTGAAGACGATCATCGTAGCTTCTGGTTTGAATAACCTTTGAATAGAAATCTCTGGATGTATCGATATTGTGATTGTAGGCGTAAAGGCCAGCATCTTTAAGTCTTCTTGCCTGATCTGAGTTCAACATCCCGAGTGTGCAGCATACTTCAAGGCCAACTTCATTCACACCCTTCACAAGTTCGATGACCTCATCAAATTCTTTTCCATCCTTTACGCTTCTCCATGCAGCACCCATACAGAACCGACTTGCGCCCATGGCTTTTGCATTCAAGGCAGCCTCTAATACGGCCTTTCTCTCCATTAACTTTGTTTTTTCTACACCTGTAGAATAGTGGGAGGATTGTGGGCAGTAAGAACAGTTCTCAGGGCATCCTCCCGTTTTAAGGGACAGGAGCGATGAAGCTTGAATTTGATTTGGTTTAAAGTTTTGCCGGTGAATAAGATGAGCTTGATTAACAAGATCAAACAATGGTCTGCCAAAAATTTCTTTTATCTCTTCAATTTTATTATGTGCCATCAAATTATTTGAAACTATATGGCATTTGTGTCAATGGCCATTGATGATGTTTTATATTCAATAGTTGAACTATTCATATAAATGAGCTATTGATTCGGCATGAAAATTAAAAAGTTTATTTCGCAAAGTGCTATTTTTGCGCTGTATCGTGGAAACGCTCTATTAATTGAACCTTTTCAAGTAAGACTGGCCAACGAAGGTGTTCATCTCTTGCAAGGTTTAATTTTAACTTCGCTCTTTTTTGAAGAGCGTGAAGTTCGTCCTTTTGAATTGGCAAATATATTTCAGGTTTCAAAATCAAACTTAAGTCATGCTCTTCGGTCGCTGGAAAAGCAAGGTTGGGTCAGAAGAACAATGCATCCCGAAGATGCGCGAGGTTATCTTTTTTCTTTAACTGCAGCAGGAAAAAGAAAAGCTCTGGTTTTGGTTAAATTTTTTGATGAGGTTGAGGGTGAGATCGATAGGAGCGTTGGCATTAAAGCGACCAAAGATTTTGTCAGCACAGTAAATCAATTCGTGATTTCCTATCGAAGCAAATTCATCGATGAGAAGAACCTAAAGCCTAAAGCCTCTAAAGCATTCTCAGAATTTGAAGACTGAAGATACAAAAGATGCGGATGTTGTTGTGATTCAGAGGTTTCAATGAAAGTGAAAGACCTTATTGAAAGATTAAAAGCGTTTGATCCAGAATCCTTAGTTGTCACACGTGGATTGGACGAAGAGGGGTTTGCTGATATCCAATCCGTTATAACAGTTCAGATTCAAGTTCGGCACTCTGAGGCAGCTAGCAGAATGCGGCGCTAAGATGGGGCACTGCAGAGATGGCAGGTGACATGCTTTGGATTCTGGGAGAAGCCAGTAGTGCCTCTCGTTGGATGTTTCATAGCCATTTTATCGGTAGAAATCAGAGTGATTTCAACTCACCTCAAAGTGAGCAGATCAGGACTAAAATCCAGCGAGATGTCTAGCCCCAGAAAATGCCTGTAGCATCGTGTTCAACAGCTCGAAGTAGGTGAATAAATTGACGGGAGGACTTTGCGCGATCATACAAATGCCATTTGGAATTGCGATCGGCGCAATACAAAGACCATGTCTTGTCGTCTTGGTCGAAGCGAAACTGAGTCACCGGAGAGGTGGTCCATTGAGATGAATCCTGAAAGTAGGGCCGCTCCTCAAATAGTGAAACAGAATTTCCTCTAAACGAAAAAACGAGACGGACTTTTTCTCTCACTTGAGGTGGAATGCGTTTTTGACAGAAAGATTCAAGGGTTGTTTCAACTTGTTTTTTGATCAACTCAGGCAAAACCATTTCTAATCTCCTAAAAATTAAGCAGCCTTCAGATCAAACTCGATCTGCTCATACTCGACGACCGGGGTCTTCACTGTTCGACCACTTACTGTAGATATTTTGATCTTGATGGCACCAACAGCCTCAAAAAAGAGGATAATTTTGTTGAGGTTAGAGACATCCATGTCCACGAGCTTTGCAAGCTCATAGACCGACTTTGGCTTGTGAACCAAGATGGCTGATAAAATTCCAAGGTTTCTTATGAAACGGTCAAAGTCCTTCTTGTTATCAAAGGAGAGCTCAAAATGATCGCCTTTCAGGCGTCCTTTGCGGGCATCCTTCAGAGCTTTCTTGAAATCAGACAAGGTCTCACTTGAGGACTTGATTGAAACAATCAATTTTTTCATAGCTTCATTCCTAATTCTTTAAGGACCATCATTTCAAAGTCTGCAATTAACTGCTCATTGTTGACGTAATCATATGAGAACTCACGGTCATTGATGTGCATATGGGGACCCTTGGGGTGATGATTGTCAAAAAGGACATAACCACGCTCTTAAGGTCCTTGCAAATCAACCCATACTTGGCGCCGTCCGGGTATTTGGACGACTTACCAACCTCGTGTATCGAAAGCTCCACCACGTACCGGTCATGAATCTTGTTCTTGATGAAATATCGCAGGTGAGCCTTCATATGGGTGCAATTGCACCATTATAGGTATGTGTAAACCAATATATATGTCTAAAGAGCATGGAAGCTTTGGTTCCAAAAAAAATGCCGCAGCTTAATATAAATCTGGGTCAACTTCGTATAACAGCCTTATCCCTGCGCGCTATTTTTTTTAGACAACGACTCCTGGTTTCCGTTAATCTGGCCCCCGCAACCATTTTTGAACCAAATCAAAAATGCTAAGTACTTAAAAAGACAAATAAATGTGAAATCGAAAAATTCAGAAAAAATGCTTCGGCGTGAACCCCAGCCTTTGCTCCGTCACCAATTTGCAAATGGCGGCCCTCGAGTAAAGCCGTTGTCTGTTCCCGCTCATACTCCTGATCAGCCGGCCAAGATTTAAACGCACTGACCAAACTCGTAAATTCTAATTTATACAATGATCTCGCCGTGATAGAAAGTTTCCTCCGGGGGGATCAATGCAGCTTCACGAACTTACGTCACTCCTTTCGCGAGTGAGTGACGTCTATGCCAAAAACTTTTCGATTCAACGAAGTGACGACTGGTATTTACTCAAAATCCAGGAGGAACTTGGTGAATTGACTGCGGCATTCTTGAAGTTATCAGCCCGCGCTCGAGTCAACGGAACAGTGAATTTAAAATCAAACCTCGAAGAAGAGATCGCCGATGTTCTTGCAATGACTCTTCTCTTTGCGAAAAGTCAGGGTGTCGATCCAGAAAAAGCGATCCGAAATAAATGGTTCAAGTACCTGGAGGACACTCATGTCTCCTCGAACTGACGGCCATGAAATTTTATTTGATCGCCTCGCCTCTAAAAGACATGTCATTTGGGACTGGAACGGAATACTTCTAAACGATGTGGATCATGCCGTAGAAACGATGAACCATTTGCTTGGAAGTCATGCACTTCCACTTCTTGACCGAGTCCGCTACCAAAAGATTTTCGACTTTCCTGTTAAGAATTATTACGACTCACTCGGATTCGACTATTCAAAAGAAAGTTTTGAAAGCCTCTGCCATCGATTCGTAGATCGCTTCATGGCTGGATTTCATTCGCTTCCTCTCGTTGGCCGCATGGAAGATATGCTCAAGAAGTTGCACGGAAATAATATTAAACAGTCTATTCTCTCCGCTACTGATCAGCGCAACCTCGATAGCATGATTTTGCATTTTGGTTTGAACGATTTTTTTTCGCACGTTTTCGGCATCGATAACAAATTCGCCGGGTCAAAGGTCGTACGTGGTCGAGAGTTATTGAAAATCTCTGGCGTATCACCCAATGAAACAATCATTGTCGGCGATACACTGCACGATCTCGAAGTGGCAAACGAGTTGGGAATCGAAGCGGTTCTGCTAAGTCACGGACATCAGTGTGCTGAACGTCTTCGTGTGCATCATGCAGAGGTCATTGAAATATGAATAAGCCAATAGCGATGCAGCCAATTGGCATTGCTCATTCTTCTCGTAAAGTGATTGAAGACGACAACTGGGATCAAGAACAAACTTTTATTGAACTGGATTCGACAAACTTCAAACCGGAAGCCTTAGCCGGAATTTCTGATTTCTCTCACGTAGAGATCTTATTCTTTATGAACCAGGTGGACCCGGCAAAAGTTGAAAAGACTGCGCGTCACCCTCGTAATAACACGGATTGGCCGAAAGTTGGCATCTTCGCCCAACGCGGAAAGAATCGCCCAAATCAAATTGGTTCTACCATCTGTCGAGTTAAAAAAGTCGAAGGTTTAAAACTTCATATCGAAGGGCTCGATGCAGTTGATGGAACACCTGTTCTCGATATTAAACCTTGGGTTCAAGAGTTTGGCCCTCGGGGTGAGACCTTTCAACCTCAATGGATTTCTGAGCTCATGAAGGGATACTGGAAATGAATCTCCCAATAGATGATGCGTACTCCATCTCAGATATTCAGCCTGGTGATAAACCTGCTTATCTTGAATACCTCCAAGAAAAACAAATTTACGATCAGACGTTCAACATTCCGTACCCCTACACTGAAGCCGATGCTGACTGGTGGCTTAACCATGTCGCCGAAACTACAAAAAATCAAAACGGCATTTCTGTTAACTGGGCCATTCGTGAAAAGGGTGGCCGTTTGGTTGGAGGCATTGGCTTTCATGGTTTTGAAATAGGAAAATCACATAGGGCAGAGATCGGCTATTGGCTTGCAAAACCGTTTTGGAGCAAAGGCATTATGACCAAGGCCGTGAAAGCCTCTTCGATTTATGCTTTCAAGGAACTGGGTTTATCCCGCATCACCGCTAATGTTTTTGACTTCAATATTGGCTCGGCAAAGGTATTAGAAAAATCCGGTTATCAATGTGAAGGAATTCTTCGCAGTCATTACAATAAGGACGGCAAGATATTCGACGGAAAAATGTATGCGCTTACGATTCAGGATGTTCATCTCAATCATCTATCAATTTCTCATAAAAATAAAAACTATGTCATCCGGCCCGTCGTTGATGCGGACATTCCAGCAATAAGAAAACTTGTGAATGCCGCCTATCAAGAACTTGCTGATATGGGTCTTAACTACACAGCCACTTATCAAGACGATGTAATCACAAGAGATCGAGTAAGCAAAGGGCGAGCATTCGCATTGACTGATCAAGATGCGATCTTAGGAACGGTTTTGTTCGCCGAGCAAAATTATTTTACTAAGCGACGTACGGGTTACGTAAGCCAGCTCGCCATTGCTCCCTCGCTCAAGAAGTCTGGACTTGGCAGCCTGCTTATGGACCTTTGCGAAGAAATTGCTGCTAGAGAAAAGTTTGAGGGTATTCAACTGGACACAGCAAAACCAGCCAAGCATCTCGTTGAATGGTATCAGAAACGTGGCTACGAAATTGTTGGTGAGACACGATGGGACGACAAAACTTACGAATCATGGATTTTTGAAAAGTCTTTACGCAGTCAACTCCCTCGTCCAGAATTTATTAAGCATTATACTGAAATTCAAGATCTAGATAATGCTCACTATCCTGATAGCGACGAACTTCTGTCGATTGGATCGCCATTCGCTAAAAAGTTCGGATTAACCAATCTTGGGATTCATCACGAAATCTTACCGCCGGGGCGTCGTACATCGTGGCCGCACGCAGAGTCTGAAGAGGAAGAGTTCGTTTATGTCATCGATGGAAACCCCGACGCGTGGATTGATGGCCACCTTTATAGATTAAATCCCGGGGATGCGGTTGGGTTCGTGCCGGGAACTGGCATCTGCCACACCTTTCTAAATAATACTCAAGCGAACGTCCACCTGTTGGTGGTTGGTGAAGCGACGAAGAAGACTAATAAATGTTTTTATGCCCTACATCCCAAAAGAAACGAGCAGGCAAAAAAAGAAGGCTGGCTATGGGAGGATCCTCCTCACCAGGCTTTAGGAAATCACGATGGGCGGCCCGATGCGCAGAAGGCGAAATCATGATTCATTCAAACTCAAGACCCTTAAGAGTAGATGGCGTCGACATACTACGTGGCTTGTCGATATTTTTTGTTTTGATGAACCATATTCATATGCGCCTGTTCGTGACGAAGATTCCGTATTTAGCCGATCTGCCAGCTCAACTGGTTTCGTCGATGGTGTGGAACGGTCAGCGAGGCGTGCAGATTTTCTTTTGCATTTCTGGATTTCTAATAGCTTCTACCTCCATTAAAAGGTGGGGCTCGCTTTCTCAAATGAAAGCTTCTCAATTTTATTGGCTTCGGGTTGCGCGTATTGTTCCACTCTTTGCCGCGTTAATGTTAATTCTTAGCTTACTTCATTTAATTGGCATCGAAAATTTTGTCGTATCGGAAGAAACTGGAGGCTTGGGACGAGCCTTGTTAGCCGCTTTCACATTTAGCATCAATGTCCTTGAAGCGACCCGCGGCTATCTTCCAGCGAATTGGGATATCCTTTGGTCTTTGTCAGTCGAGGAGATGTTTTATCTCTTTTTCCCAATCTTTTGCGTCTTCTTCGCGCGCTTTAGATTCTTCTACGTTGTTTTAATTTTGTTTATCGGACTCGGTCCTTTTGGCCGCACCGTATTTTCTCTGGAAAATGAAGTTTGGTCTGAATATTCCTATCTGGGTAGTATGGACGCTATTGCGTTGGGCATTCTAACTGCAATATTAGCTGCTCAAATCCAATTTTCTCGGACGACTCTAAAATGGTTCTTTCTTAGTGGAACTGCCATACTTGTTTTTACTCTTGGATTTACCCGTACGGCAAACCATTTAGGTCTTAAGGCGCTTGGTGTGGACATGACTATTTTGGCTGCAGGAACTTGCCTCGTCATCCTCGCGGCATCTCAGACTCGATGGCAAGCGCCCTGTTTATTTTATCCGTTATTGAAGTTAGGCGAACGTAGCTATGAGATTTACCTCACTCATATGTTCGTCATCTTTGGTTTCTTTGGATTGTTTTTGCATCAAGGAAGCCCTGTCGGACTGATCCCATTGTTATTTATTACCTCCATTTTTATTTCCGCAGTCTTGGGTGAAATCGTAGGGCGTTTTTATTCTGAGCCATTGAATTCGCTATTGCGTAAAGGACTAAAAACGAAAGTTCATCAGCAAGTGCTTCAATGAATATTCGGTACGCCAAAACAACAGACTTGCCTCGACTAGCTGAGATCGATTCCTAATACATTACGAATTCTCACGCGACTTTCTTTGTAGAGCCACGCAGCCCAGAAGATCGTAAAGATTGGTTCAGTAAATATAAGAGCATGGTCCTTGCCGAATGATCGTTGTGAAGAGAACGGAATTGTTCTGGGGTGCGCTTTTTCCAGTCGATACAGAGACCACTTTGCATTCGATCAAACAATTGAGACCAGTGTTTATCTTGTGCCGGAAATTCGGACTAAAGGAGCTGACAGAAATTACATATCACAATTTGTAGCCCGCGTCATTTCATTGCAAAAGGTGAGTTGAGTGTCGTAGGGCGAATCCACTCATGCTGACAGATGACTAGCTAAGCGGGCAATGGCCACAGTCCCTTCTTCTTTTGGCTTAGGCATCACAGACAGAAATCCCAGAAAAACCCCCGCTACGCTGATGACGGCAAAGTCGTAAAAGCTTGGCTGAATTAAAGAAAAGAGAGACGTCAGGCGAGGGAGAAAGCCAAGTGCTGAAGCAAGGCCGAACAAGAGTAGCGAAGCGATCCACGAACGACGAAAGACTTTAGGGTTTCTAAGAGCCATTAAAATTCCACCAGTCTCAGCAAGCAAGAGTCCGATGTTGCCCGTCACTAAGACAAGGACCGACAGGCTCCGACGTATTTCAGATGAACCAGGAAAATAGTAAAATACCCCAAGCGCGACGGAGGTTAAAACGATTCCTCGAAATGCCGACCAGAACATGCTTCGACGACTTATAAATTCTCTTCGTTTTTTTTCTACCTTCATTCCCGGCTCATCAAACACAAACGCTGAGACAGGATGGACAATCAGTTCCATAAGAACGATGTGAATTGGAAGTAGAATTGCCGTTGAAAGAAAGAAGGACTGAAAAAGTGCGATGAATATTATCGGAATATGAAAGGCAATCAAATACCCAAAGCTTTGACCCAAGCTTCTAAGAACTTGGCGTCCTTCCAAGACCGCAGCAACAATGCCGCTGAAGTCATTCTTCAGGAGAATAATCTGTGCTGTGGACCTTGCCACGTCAGTAGCTCGGTCTCCCATGCTGATGCCGATGTCAGCCAGCTTTAAGGCGGGAGCGTCATTTATCCCGTCACCAGTCATGGCAACGATCCTCCCACCGGCTTTGAGGGATTCCACAAGTTGAAGTTTTTGTTCTGGCTTTAAACGGGCAAAGATAACCCCATTTTTGAATGCCTCCGCCCGGTCAGTTGAGTTCAAGGCCTCCAACTGCGGCCCCGTGAACAGCTGATCGTGTTCGTGTGGTAGCTTGATTTTATCGGCGATAGAATGTGCGGTCAGTAAATGATCACCGGTCAGCATTTTAATTTGAATTTCATGCTCTACGCAGACCCGAATCGCTTCGCTGACATTTGGCCTTACCGGATCAGTGAAACTTAAAACGCCAATGAACTTGGCTGAAGCCTCGTCCTCAGACCGGACGCCATCGAATTGCCCAGTCTTGACTGCCAGGCCAAGGAGCCGTCGCCCGGACTCTGCTTCGCCATTCGCCTTAGAGAGAATTGTCGCTCGCTCGCTCGCCGATAGACGACAATGCTTAAGGACTCCCTCAAGAGAGCCTTTCATGGCCATCATTTGTCGTTGGCTTCCCTTCTCTCGCCAGACGTGGCTCATGTATTTGTCTTTGTTGTCGAATGGATTATCAAACTCCAGCGTCCACTGGTCGTGAAGCTTCGTCGTCAGTGAATCACTTTTAGCTTTGACCCATTCATAAATTGAAGACTCCATTGCATCGACGGCCTTTGGTTCACAAGAGAACACCAGTGCGTGCATCTCCGATTCATCAAGGACGGCCTCGCCCTTAAGATCTAGAATTCGTTCAAGCCGGAAATTGCCCTCAGTGAGCGTCCCCGTTTTATCCGTGCAAATAATATCAACACTTCCTAAGCCTTCGACGGCGGGCAATGATTTTACCAGCACCCCCTTTTTGGAAAGTCGGTAGGCCGCCATACTCAAATAGAGCGTAAAAACGAGAGGGAACTCTTCAGGAATCGCCGCCATTGCCAATGTCAGGGCAGAAATTAAGCTTGACGTAAAGCCCTTTGCCGTCAGCAAACCTTCAATAAAAACAACAAATGCCACTGCGATGGCCAACAAGAACGCAAAGCGTACTACTTTGTTTATTGTGCGAAGGAGGGGACTTGGAGCAGATTCAAATTCTTTTAGGACCTTGGCAATAGATCCCATTTGTGAGGAGAGACCCGTCTTTTCAATTTCGATCATTCCGGTGCCCGTCAGAACGGTCGTCCCAGAAAGAGCGCGGTCGCCGATATGCTTTTCAACGGGTACTGATTCTCCGGTTAAGGAAGATTCGTCGATCGAGACATAGGATGCTTCCACCAGATTTCCATCCGCTGGTAGCGTTTGCCCTTCTTCCAAAAGGAGTAGGTCGCCAGGAACGAGGTCTCTTGTCGGAATACAGCAGGTCTTGCCATCTCGAAGAACTTGGCATGTGGCCTTCAGTGTGCGTTTCAAGGAACGTAGAGCTTTTTGCGAGCGAAGTTCGAGCAAAACATCGACGCCTACAATTGGAATGTAAGCAATAAGCAAAATAATCGCATCGTGATGCTCACCAAGAGCCCCGTAAACGATACTGAGTATGAGCAACATCAGGCCCATAGGATCACCGAGAAGCTTGAGCATGGTGCTTAAGAGCGACAACGTCCTGTGGCCTTCAAATTCATTGTATCCATATTGCTGGAGCCTTGATTGAACGTCTTGCTGAGCGAGCCCTACTTTTAAATTTGTCATTCTGGGAATTCGCCAGGTGGGATATATGTTTCGGGAATGACGAGGACAGGAATGGTAGAAGCACGAACAACGTGACTTACGGCGCTTCCAAAGGAAAGTACGTTGACGAAGCTCGAATGGGTTGGAAGTGCGATGAGTTCGACGTTCTTTATCTTTGCTTGTTGTATGATGGCGCTGGGCAATGTTAAACCGTCCGAATTCATTTCGAAAGTAAGCAACGGATTCAGTTTGTGATTTATCTCCAGCCACTCAGCGGCTTTTTTCTTTGCATTGGCGTCTGCAATCAAGACAATGTCCGAAGGCATCACCGTCCTGCCGCGAGTGGGGTGTGAAGCGATCTGCAAAATCTCATCTATTGGTCGTGCCATTCGATGGTAAAGAATAACCCTTGATTTTAATTGGCCTGTCCATTTGACAACTGAATTGAAAACTCGCTTCGATAATTCTGAGAAATCCGTGGGGAAAAGGATCGCCTTTAAGTGGGGTGAGACCGTTCCTTCAAATGGAGCTATGAGAATTGGTATTTTCGTTGTGTGAATAAGCTTTGAACAGAACGTTCCCAGGGCGGCTTTTATTTGAGATTTTGTGTGCGAGTGAATCACAAATACGTCGGCTTGGTTTTCAGCTCCAAATTTCTCAAACGCCGCGACCGTCGCTGATTTTGAAGCACTGTTTTGGATGAAAATTTTTACTTCAAAATTTGCACCGAATTTCGCTTGTTCTAAAATCGAATTGATCTTGGAAATGGCCTGCGCTTGAATTTCGGCAAGTCCACTGGCATCCTCCCAAGTAAACTCCCTTGGCCAACCGACATCGTTGGGGTTAAGCACTCCGACGAAGAAAATTTTAAGATCGGTTGTCCCGAACCAAGATAATAATTTAAGGACGTTTGTTAGATGTTTGACGGGCTCAGTGAGTGGCTCAACACCTACAACAATTGTTTTTACTCGGTGAAGCATTATTCCTCCAGGTCATTCGGTCTCCCGACAAAATTCTTTGCTAGTGCAACACTGGAGCCAAACGAGTCCAATTCATAACAAACGTGGGTGTTCCCTGGCGAATGGCGGGAGCGATTTTGACAACTTGTCTCGGCCTAACCTTTTTTGACCCAAGTGTCATCGTTTTAGGAAAGAGAAGTGTATGTCGTTGGGAGGCCAATTAATGCATACGGTCCTCGTGCCGTGGGATGAAATCGAATTGGATCTTTATCCAATTCGCCGTAGAATCAGAAACTTAGATGATTTGCCCAATTGTAAAGAATGGAGTTTGGGCCGAATCTAATCTCAGGAGGCCTTATGAACTTTGCACATATCCATCTCATTATAAACCACGTCCCCTTACTGACCATTCCAATGGCGGCGCTTTTTTTGATTTACGGCATTTTGCGCCACAACGAGAGTCTCAAGAGGTTTTCGCTCTTCGTATTGATCGCAACGGCGGCGACCGTGATTCCCGTTTACCTAACGGGTGAGCCGGCGGAAAAGGTCATTGTACACCTGCCAGGTATTTCGGAAAAGCTGATTGAGGCTCACGAGGAGGCCGCAGAATTGTCCCTGATCCTGACCCTTGTCGTGGGAGGGATGGCCTTAGCGGTTTTGCTTTTCCCCAAAAAAGCCATTGTCAGTGAACTTGGCCCCAAAGCGACTGTCTTGGCATGCCTGAGTGCTGTTACCTTACTTGGATACACTGCAAATCTTGGCGGGAAAATTCATCACCCCGAAGCTTCAGACTCAACTTTTACGGTCCCAGCCGTAGACTTTGAACAAGGGGGAAAAGAAGGCGGCGATAAAGATAATGATTAACGAATCGAATCCTCTGTCAGGAAAAGAAACAACGCTTTTGGCGACAATTCTATTGTCGATTGCGCTGATGATAGGAATCGACATCCTTTCGGATGCCAAAGAAGGCGCGGGATTCTCTCACATGGCCGTCGAACTTATTGTCGCGTTCATCGCGCTTATTGGTTACGGACTGGTTATGAGGACTTCGATGAAGGCAGCTGCGAGTTTGCGCCGAACACGCGATGATCTCGCAAAGTCTCGGCAGGAATCTGAATACTGGCGACAGAGCTCTAAGACTTTTGTGGATGGCCTTAGCAAGGCGATTGACGAACAGTTCAGAAAGTGGAAGTTCTCTCCTTCCGAAAAAGAAGTCGCGCTTCTTTTGCTAAAAGGTCTTAGTTCCCGTGAGATCGCCGAAGTTCGTGACGTTGCCGACAAAACAATTCGAGCGCAGTCAACGGCCATATACGAAAAATCAAATCTCGCGGGTCGGGCTGAACTTTCGGCATTCTTTTTAGAAGATCTTTTGGCATCGAAAGTAGAGACCGAACACGTATCAAAATAATCATGGTGAAAAGCATTTTCAAGTAAATGCGGCCCTCGAGATAACCTTAAATGTGTTGGAACTCCAGAAATCTCGCAAGTGATTTCGAAGTCCCTGTTTGATCCTGAATCTTCTGAGCTAGCAAGCGTTTTGCACAAATTTAAGCTGTAAAGGCTCAAGACAAATTTATCGCGTCCGCGATAATGGAAATGGGCTCTTTTGTCACCGCGCGGGACATTATGACATTGCCCACCTCGCAGTGATTTACATTGGAAGGATTGAGAATGCCATTCAAGCGCAACTTACTTTACACCTTCGTGATCGGGGGTTCACTCTATTCCACGTTAGCGATTTCAGGCGAAGCAGCACTGCTTCGAGCGATTCCGAAAATTGCTCCAGCTCCGACCAGCAATCCAACAACTCCTGAGAAAGTCGAACTTGGGCGAGAACTCTTTTTCGATACTCGACTTTCATCCACTAAAACCGTTTCTTGTAACAGCTGTCACAATATTCTAAGCGATGGAAAGAATGCAACCAGCGGCACGGACAATCTTCAGTTCTCAGTCGGTGTCTTCGGCGCGCACGGCGGAAGAAATGCGCCGACCGTTTGGAACACCGGACTTCGTGAAGCACTTTTCTGGGATGGCCGCGCGAGTTCTCTTGAAGAACAAGCAAAAGGGCCGATTATGAACCCTGTCGAAATGGGAATGGCAGATAGTCATGCGGTCGTCAAAGTAGTCCAGGAAGTACCGAGCTATCCAGAAAAGTTTCGGAAAGCATTTGGACGACCGAAATCAAAGTCACCTTATCGGGTGACGATCGATGAGATCGCGATGGCTATTGCTTCATTTGAGAGGACACTTGTCACTCCGAATTCTCCTTTTGATCGATATCAACAAGGCGATACGACCGCCCTGTCTGAACAGCAAATAAGAGGCTGGCAGAAATTCAAGGAGCATGCATGCATCGCATGTCATGCGGCACCGACGTTCGACAATAAAGATTACTTCATTCGTTTTCCACTTCATGAAGCGAAGGACTACGACAAAAAATATGGTTTTACGAAAGATGATGGTCGCTACAAGGTGACAGGCGTCTTCAAAGATACAAATCTTTGGAGAGTGCCGTCACTCCAAAACGTCGAACTAACGGCACCTTATTTTCACAATGGATCTGTGAAGACACTCGACGAGGCCGTCCGTATTATGGCTAAAGCGCAGCTTCAAAAAATTCTACCCGATCAAGATGTAAAGGACATCGTTGAGTTTCTAAAATCTTTCACCGGCACTCCGGCCGAACCAAAAAAGTAAATTGATTGTGCAGGTGCGAGACTCGCTAAAATACAGATTACAATGAAAATCGTCCGCCTAAATCTCTTGGTGATCGGACACCGAAAGAATTTGTGGGCCCAAAAACAATGCACAAGGACGCACTTTAGAGGTGGCTCTAAGTTCGGTCTCAGGTCATATCCAGCTAAAAGTAAGAGTGGCTTCAACCTACTTCAGTCTCAATTTTAGTGCTGCTTATCTCGCGAGAAGTTAGCCGATTTTTCATCTAGGATGGCTCTCCGCAGTCTCAAAGAGTTTGCAATCACTGAAACCGAACTCAAGCTCATTGCGAGACTGGCGATCATCGGACTCAGAACAATTCCAAAAAATGGATACAGAACTCCCGCCGCAATTGGAACACCGAGTGCATTGTAGCCAAAAGCGAACATAAGATTCTGTCGGATGTTGTTCATTGTTTTCTGACTGAGCTGATGGGCGCGAACAATTCCTGTTAAGTCACCTTTGACAAGGGTGATGCCGGCACTTTCAATCGCAACATCAGTTCCAGTTCCCATTGCAATTCCAACATCAGCCAGAGTCAGGGCTGGAGCATCGTTGATGCCATCTCCAGCCATTGCGACTCGCTTTCCTTGAAATTGCAGTTTTCGGATTATTTCATTCTTTTGGTCTGGCAGAACTTCAGCTTCGACGCGATCGATTCCGAGTTCACGTGCGACGACATCCGCTGTCTGTTTGTTGTCGCCAGTGACCATCAACACTTCGATGCCCTTGGAATGAAAATAAGCAATCGCGGGCTTTGCGGATTCCTTTATCGGATCTTTAACCGCAAGGACTCCGGCAGGAGTTCCATCGACCGCTACAAACATGACTCCATGACCGGAAGTTTGTAGCTCCTCTGCCATTTCTGAAAGCTTCTGAAAATCAATGCTGAACTTTTCGAGGAGTCGCTTATTGCCAGCTAAAACGTCCTTGCCGTTGACCAAGCCTCTGACTCCCATGCCGGTCATTGAATCAAAGCTTGTCACAGCACTTAGAGTCATTTTTCTTTCCTCTACGGCAGACAGTATGGCTTCGCCCAGAGGGTGTTCGCTTGATTTTTCCAGAGACGCCACAAGGGAAAGGAGTTCGATTTCGCTTATTCCATTTAAAGGCTGAACTTTTGCGAGCTTCGGTTTTCCAAGCGTCAGAGTCCCTGTTTTATCAACGACGAGCGTGGTGATTTTCTCAAGGCGCTCAAAAGCCTCTGCATTCTTAATTAAAACTCCGAGCGAAGCTCCCTTGCCGGTGCCGACCATAATGGACATTGGTGTTGCGAGACCAAGCGCACAAGGACAAGCGATAATCAAAACAGCGACCGCGTTGATTATTGCGTGGCTCAGCTTTGGTTCTGGTCCAACGAAATACCAGATGAATGCCGTAGCAATTGCTATAAGTACAACGGTGGGAACAAAGTAACCTGACACTTTGTCGGCAAGTTTTTGAATCGGCGCACGGCTTCGCTGTGCTTGGGAAACCATCTTTACGATTTGCGCAAGAAGTGTATCAGATCCGACTCTTGTGGTTCGCATAGTAAAGGAGCCTGTGCCATTCACAGTTGCGCCCGTGACTTTGTCATGAGTTGCTTTTTCGACCGGGATTGGTTCGCCTGAGATCATAGATTCATCAATGACACTTCGGCCTTCAACGATTTCACCATCGACAGGAACCTTTTCCCCAGGTCGAACTCGTAGCAGATCACCGACGCGAATATTTTCAACTGAGATATCTTCGTCAGTACCATCAGCTTTAATTCTTCTTGCTGTCTTGGCCGCCAATCCTAAAAGAGCACGAATGGCGTTACCGGTCTGGTTTCTTGCTCTCATTTCTAAAACTTGGCCTAAAAGGACAAGTGTAACAATGACGGCTGCAGCCTCAAAATAAAGGGGAACCATGCCGTTTACACTCAAGCTTGCGGGGAAAAATTGAGGGAAAAAAGTACCGACCAAACTGAAGACATAGGCCACTCCCGTACCTAGAGAAATCAGCGTGAACATATTAAAATTTCGAGTTCTGAGGGAGGCCCAACCCCTTTCGAAAAATGGAAGTCCAGCCCAAAGAACGACCGGTGTAGCGAATAGAAACTGAATTCCTGCATTCAACCATTCTGGAAGTGCGTGCTGAAGCGGTTGCCCTGGAATGAGATCAGACATCGTAAGAAATAGAAGCGGAATCGAAAGGATCGCGCTGACCTTAAGTCTTCGTGTAAAATCAATAAGTTCCGGATTTTCTTCTTGTTGAAGTGAAACCTCTTCTAGTTCCAGAGCCATTCCACAGATAGGGCAGTTGCCGGGGCCTTTGCGTTTAACTTCTGGATGCATGGGGCATGTATAGATTCGCTCACTGTCAGCTTCAGCGGTCGTTATCGGAGCGGCGGCTTTATGAGTATAGACGTGCGGATCAATATCGAACTTCGTTTTGCATTTTGGATTGCAAAAGTAATAGTCTTGACCCTCAAAGATCGATTTGCCACCTTTCGCTGTGAGTGGATCCACCTTCATTCCACAAACGGGATCGGTAACTTTATCAACTAAACGGCTTATGAAGTTAGAATTGGTATTCAAGACCCACTCCTAAGCTATCGTTCGTTAGCATAAGACCGCCTGCCCATGCCCATTGAGACGAGTACATCAGCGAAAGATCAAATTCGGTGGGGTGTTCTCCGTTTTGATTTCCTGGGCGCCAAGTGAAATTGAGGCCGGAAAATATGGTTTTCGTCCACTGAAATTTTCTTTCCACATCAAGTCTGAATTGGCCCTCGTGATTAACGAGCAAGTTCGTTTCAAACATCATTGGTAAGAAGTAGCCAACCCCAACGACCCCGTGAGACTTTTCACCGTAATAAGTGCCACCCACAATCACATTTGCCCAGTTGTTGATCCAGCGGCGGTAAAAGATATCGCCTTCGGAATCCCACTGATCGCGGAAGTTGTAGTCGAAGTTTTTCCCTTTGATGTTGGCTCCCTCAATACGGGCGGAGAATTCATTCCAGCTCTGTGAAACCCTGAAGTTTCCCTCCATATGGTTGGATGAAATTTCGGTTTTTCCCTTAGAGTACCAAGGGTCCATCATATGATGATCGTGCTTGTCGAGATGAGCCATTTCGCCTTCCGGCTGGAAATTCGAATAACGAACGACACGAGCCATGCCGGTATCCATGTGAAAAAGATTGTGACAATGAAGCATCCACTGGCCCACTTCATCAGAATAGAATTCGATGGTTCGCGTGCCCATCGGGGGAACATCAACGGTGTGTTTTAACGGAGAGTAGGTTCCGTTGTCGTTGAGAACGCGAAAGAAGTGGCCGTGCAAATGCATCGGGTGATGCATCATGCTGTCATTCTGATAAGTGATGCGAACGATCTCTCCAGGGGCGATTGGAAGCAAACGGTCTTGCGATATGACTTTGCCGTTCATGTGCCAAACGTAACGTCTCATGTCGCCGTTCAAGACGAGTTTTAGGTTATGTGTCTTGGCGTCTTTCGGAAAATTGATGGGTGTAAGTGCTTTCAATTTATCTACAGTGAGCGTATCGACAACGTCGCCAGACGTTTTTGTCATAGGGGTTGCATCAGCACGGAGTTCCGGCTCGGTAGAATTGCTTTTGTGCGCTGAGTGGTCCTCATTTTTTACAGCGATTTTTTTGTGCTTCGAATGATCCATCTCAGGCATCTTGGAGTGATCCATGTCTTGCCTAGGGGCGCGCTCCATCCCGCCCATTTCAGAATGGTCCATTTCCGCCATTGAATGTTCCATTGTCGCGTATTGATCTGGCTTCTCGACTTCCCTTACCCGCACCTTCTCGCCCATTCCGATGAAGGCAGAAGCGTAGCCAGTTCCGTCTTGGCTGCTAGCCCGAAGCTCGTAATTCTTGTGGTCAGGAACCGTGAACAAAACATCATAGGTCTCTGCCATGCCAATCAGAATTTCGTTCGCTTGAACGGGAGCAATGTCTTGGCCGTCAGCTGAAACCACTGTCATTGGAAGATTTCCTAGGGAAACGCGAAAATAACTTGAAGAGCCGGCATTGATAAGACGAAGGCGTATTTTTTGTCCAGGATGCGCATTAATGAGTTGAGAGTCGCGTTTGCCATTAATTAGAAACGCATCATAGCCAACGTCTGAAAGGTCCATGCCTCCCATACGTATCCATTCGTTTTTTAACTGATTAGTCAACTTTCCTTCTTTGGCCGCTTCGAAGTAGGAACGCAATGTGCCTTTTTTGTAGAGATAGTAATCGCCGTCTTTTTTTAGGTTTCGTATGATTTGATCAGCGTTTTCGTCTGACCAGTCACTGAAGACAACAACGGCTTCTTCGTCAGCTTTAATTGTCTCTCTCTTCGGATGAATAACGATTGAGCCGAAGACGCCTTTTTGCTCTTGAAGCATTGTGTGCGAGTGATACCAGTAGGTTCCGTTCTGGCGGATCGGAAAGTTAAAGGTGCGGGATTTGCCCGGAAAGATAGGTGGCGTGTTGACGTAGGGAACGCCATCTTCGAGAGGCGGCAGAAGAAGGCCATGCCAATGTATTGAAACCTCTTCATTATTATTTTGAAGTTCATTATGAACTGTAATTTCGGCATCATCGCCTTCGGTAAATTCAAGAGTCGGAGCTGGAATACCGCCATTCACGCTTAGCGCAAAATCGACATCTTTGTTTCCGCTCATATTCACTTTTTCATTTCGCACGGTCAGCTCATAGCGCACCGTCTTGGCAAAGGAGGTTGAGGCGACCATCACCAAAAGTGATGCCATAAAAAGTTTCTGGCTCATGGCTTCTCCGTCCATTATCGACTTATTAGCTTAAGAAGTTCTTTGATTTTCGTCTCTCGTTGCCTGTGATCTTGGGCTTCAAACGCTGAGGCGACACAGTGGTGCAGGTGTCTCTCGAGCAATTGCTTTTGCAGGGACTTCAGAGCCGAGATGGAGGCCTGAACTTGATTGATGATATCAGGGCAGTACCTTCGATCTTCAATCATCCCTTCAATCCCTTCAAGCTGTCCCTTGACCCGATTCAAACGCTTCAAATCGTCTGAATGATCCGGATGCTCCTGTGAAGTTTTGGCAGGGACGTTTTTTAAAACCCTTTTGCGCGGCATATGGAATGCTCCTTCGTGACTTGCTACCATACCCCCGTAGGGTATACAGTTCAACATCGCAAATTGACTATTCGCAATTTATTTCCTGCAGGTGCTACGTCCAAACGTCGCATAAAGTGGGCCTCCTTCGTTAAGGCCCGTGCCATTGCGATAAGACCCCAAAAAAACCAAGGGTACTGGCTCGCCAATGTCGGAGCGCCGCATAGACAAGACAATCTAGGCCGGTCAAGACAGTCTCCGTTGCAGCTCAAATCCGGCGAGCATGGCAAAAATGAAAATAGCAAAATTCTTTTCTAGAAAGGCAATATGCACTAGGGCGGGGCCTGGGCAAATTCCGGCAATTCCCCAGCCGATTCCAAACAAAGCGGAGCCAAGTACTAACTTTTTATCCACAGGCCTTGGAGCAGGATAAGCGAATCGAGTGCCATTCAAAGTTTTCCCGCGACGTCGTAAAAAGAGAAATAAAATGAAGTACACGGGGACGGCAGAGCCTAAAACAAAAATGAGAGCAGGGTTCCACTCCGCAGAACCAATCGCAAGAAAGCTCTTCACCTTGAAAGGGTCAATCATTCCAGAGATCGAAAGTCCAAGTCCAAATACCGCCCCAGAAAAGAGATAAATTAAACTCTTCATTAAAGCATCCTCATAAAAAATGTCGTCAGCATTGCGAAAGACATAAAGACAATCACGGCAACGAGGGAGCGCGGCGAAGCTCTTCCAAGGCCGGAGATGCCATGGCCACTCGTACAGCCGCCCCCCAGTCGTGAGCCGAATCCCACGAGGAGACCAGCCAATAGCCAAAATTCAACATTCAACTTCAAGCTGTCGGGATCGGGCAGGCTGCCTCCAGACGTGCGCCAAATGAGCCCGCCCAAAATCAGACCGACGACAAACAAAAATCCTGTTCGACCTTCAGTGGTGTTGGGCCGTAAACCTGCCGCCGCGTACCCACTGACGCCGGCAATTCGTCCTTCAAAAAGCATCGGAATTGCCGAGGCCGCACCAATAAGTAGTCCTCCTAAAACTTCATTTTGATAAATCACGAGATGGAACTTCATAAATTTCTTCCGATCATTTTAGACGTCAGCAATAAATTTTTTTAATGGCCCATAATAATTCAACGAGTTCTCCGAAATACTGACATCGCACTTGCGCAAAATGGCCTTTGTTAATTCGGTCTTAGTCATTGATTTAGCTCCTGTTTAGGAAAATTATAGTAGAATGATATGATGTCAATGTTATGTGAAGGTAAATGGGCCGTCTTCTTGCTTAGGGTTCCCTCGCACGTCCGTCCATTTATCCATTTAAATGACAAAGTTCGCATTTATTTCGAATTTTTAACAACAAATTTAAGGCGACGTGTCCCAATGGCTTTGAAAAACATTTTGTAAGCAAAGTCCTTTTCATACTATAGTAAGCGCCATAAACAGAGGAGATCTCTATGTCCAGTCCTGCATTGAATGAAAAGACCTGGGGTAAAGTTCGCGACGTGACCAGCCAAGGCGCGATGACGATCGAAGGAACGATCAATAAATCTGGAATTCTCATTTTGCTAACCATCGCAGGCGCCTGCCTGGGCTGGAACACGAATTCAATGGGAATAATGATGATCTCCTTTGCCGCTGCTTTGCTTTTGTCGATCGTTATTATTTTTAAGCCCCAATCCGCTGTTTATCTTTCGCAAGGTTATGCTTTTGCTGAAGGCGTACTGCTGGGGTCGATCTCTGCCGTGTACTCCCTTCAATACCCCGGTATTGTGACCAACACTCTCTTTCTGACCATTGGTTGTTTTGTTTTGATGCTGGCCTTTTATCGCTTTCGCATCATTCGCGTGACCGAAAAATTTCGCACAGTTACACTGGTCGCAACGGGAGCCATTGCCCTGACCTACATTGCTAATATGATCATGGGCTTTTTTGGCGCGGGCGTCCCGATGATTCATCAAGCGAGCCCGGTTGGCATCGCTTTTTCAGTGATTGTCGTTATCGTTGCGGCTTTCAACTTGATGTTGGACTTCGATTTGATCGAGCAGGGTCACGCGCGCCAGGCGCCAAAGTTTATGGAATGGTACTGCGGCTTTGCTCTGCTCTTGACGCTGGTTTGGCTGTATTTAGAGATCCTGCGATTACTTTCAAAGCTCAGCAAGAGATGATTTTTTCAAAATTTCTCTTATTGAAGTTTCGATAGGCCGAAGAAAGCGAATGAGTGATAAATCGTGACAGATGCAAGCGAAGAGTTTTTAAAAGATTTTTCGAGTGATCCAAGCAGGCTGGTGTTTGTTATTGATGAAGCTCGGCCCTACAAAGCAGATGGTGATCAATTCGCCATATTTGGCGCCATCATTTTCAGATCTGACATTTTATTAGAGGCACAAGCGGAATGGTACTCCATTGCAACTAACGACAACTATAAACCCTTTCTTAAGACGAATATTAAAGGACAACACTTTTACGGATCAGTTCAGAATGAACATCTCGACATATTTAGGGCCTACGCCGAAAAGTGGTTATCAAGGGCTTCTAAAGCGTATTTTATGTTCACTTCTCAGAACTATATCAAGCTGAACTGGCGCACATCCTATGGGCGGGTCAGGTTTATTACTGAAAGTGGTGCAATGGTTCACGCCGGAGCGGAGCTCGCTCCCAATCTGATTTTTGTTAAAGCGATTGCGAATGATTTAGCCATAGGAGAAAAAAAGGTTGAGGTTCTCATTGATGAAGCGGAGCAAAATAGCTATGGTGAGGTTGTCGTAGGAAAAGTAAAAACAACTCAAGAATACTGTCAGTTCAACGAAGTGAGTGATCAAAAACAGTCAAAAGAATATTGCCCTACTTTATTTCGTATCACCCAGACTCCAGATCAAACACCTAATTTTCAGCATGCTTTGCTGTTCCCAGATGTGGCCTGTTATCTTTCGAATAAGTATAATTTGTTCGTCGAAGGAAAAAAACAAGTCGACAGCGATCTGTTTCACATCAGAGAAGTATCGATAAATAAGATAATTGAAGCGGCAAGCAAATGGGCCTCTGAACGACGGCCGTGTTAAGGCGGTGAAGCCTCTGAGCCCCTCAAAAACAGAAGGGCTCAAAGGCCATCGCTTAGCGCAGCTTTGGCGTTTCTATAAGCACAAGACCGTTCGGCGGAATTTCGATATCGAGTTTGCCGCCAACCACGTCGGCCCTTTCGGCCTGCAGGGCCCCACGTTTGTTGATATCCGCAATCTGAGCTTGGGTGGGATTGATCGGTTCTCCCATGGCTTTGTAGATTCCTCGAGTGTTGCTGTGATTTTCATCGACGCGCAAAATTTGGATTTTCATATTCGGCTTGATGTTTTGAAATTGAAAATGGACCTTTTGCGTAGGTCCTGTTTGGTCGAGCGACACTAAATTCCAAGCGGCGATCGAGAGGCCACCATCCGCGCGACGAGTGACGATGACATTGGGGGAATCGTTTTTCAGGCGTCGTTCGCCCAAACGGTGCAGCAATTCAAAACCGTGGAAGCCGGGCTTCTGAACGCCATTCACAGAGATGAGTCCGAACCATCCCGTGAAGGGTCCTGACATGACACCGGCTTCGTCGAAAACGTCACTGAACGTCCAGTAGGCCATCATATCAACGAGTCCGTCACACTGTCTGACGGTTTCCGCTAAACCTGCACCCACGTAAATCGAATCACGTGCATTCAGCGATCCGTAGGAAGGCACGCTCCACTCAGTCCATAAAAGCGGCAGATTTGGCAGGGGAGAGCGGCGGATTTTGTCGTGCGTTTGTTTGATCGCTAAACAAACACGTTTGTGCATCGGAATATCTTCATCTTTTCCGAAAAGATACTTCGGTTGATCGTCGGCGTAGCCATGGGAGCTGATGAAATCAACCGGGAGATGATTGCGCGTCACATGATCAATGAATTCATCGATCCATCCTGCCGCCGCTGAAACAGGGCCACCCACGCGTAATTGAGAACTAACGGACTTCACCACAGGTGCGGTGTGATCGTAGAGTTCAAAATAGGTCTCCATGGCCGGCTGACCTGTCCAGTTAAACTGGGCTTCATTCCAAACTTCAAAATACCATTTTGTCACCTCTTCGAGTCCGTAACGGTCGACCAAATGCTGAGTGAAGTGACGAACCAAATCCTCCCATTTCATATAGTCTTTGGGAGGCGAGACATTCGTCTGATTCCACAGTACGCGGTCACCGGAGCGCATGGCGAGTTGGCTCGGCATATAGCTGATTTCGACGATGGGGCGTACGCCGAGAGCGAGAAGGCCATCGTAGATTTCGTCAACGTAGGTCCAGTTGTAACTCGGGACGCCTTTGTCATTTTCGCTGTAAACGCCGACCTCGTCGCTGAAAATTTCGTGGAAGCGCACATACTGCAGACCCGTGGCTTTTTTCATCATACTCAACTGGCGTCGATAAGCGTCGCGCGTGGTGAGGATGGCTCGTCCAGATCCGAAGGCCTGTTCCCAAAAATGAGGAAAGGCTTTTTCTTCGGCTTTCCCATCAATTGTGACAGTCTCATCGACGCTGCCAGAAGACGCTGCCGCCGGTGCGCGCATATTGTCTTGCGGAGTTTTGTAAGATTCCCGCGAAGGCATCTTCGGCGCTGTGGAACAGGCGACCAAAACAAGCAGAGAAACAAAAGGCCAGAAAGTATTTTTTTTCATACGGGTCCATCCTTGGATTCGTGACATGATCGTCCCTTCAAAATTTTATGAAAGGCGCGATTGTTTTAGATTGTTTTTATGATGTCGTTTGTGGAAGGCGTTGTCAAAAGTTGAACTAGACCAAAGCCTTGCTGTTGGAATAATTGAGCCTCGGAGTGCTATTAAGGCCCTCCGGTCAAGACGAAGCATGGGAGCTTCCGCATAGTAAAAAGTTCGGCGACCGAGGTCAGGGGGCTTTTCGAGATGCCTAAGAAAACAGGAGGAGCGTCCTAACTTGATTCAATTGAGAAAAAAGACTTAAAGAAGGGGGCCATTTCTGTTCGGCCCATGAACCGCACGCAGAATCTTTGTTTCATTTGGAAAAGCGAAGGCAAAGGCTATGAGCGCGGTCCCCCAAAACGGGAAGTAGAAATCTTGTCCATACAGCATCGCGAGCAGAAAACCCATGATGGCAATGAACTCCGCCGACGCGAGTCGCAAGATGTAGGGAAACATATAAAATGACAGAGCCGCTCCCAGCTGCTGCGATTCCGGCTGCGAGGGCCGTTTATTTTTTAGAAGTATAGAAGGAACGGTGAGTGAAAAAATAAAGGCCGCCGCGGCCGCGATCGCAAAGGGCATAAGAAGGGGCGTTTGCTCGACCGCAGGAGGCGGAGGTCTCAGGAAAAGGACAATGCCATAGGTCCCCGTGGAGGCGGCGAGCGCGAGCCAAAGGATTTTGAGAATAAGGAAAGGCGGCTCACTGTCTGATGCGGAATGGAGAAGGCGTTTGTAGCGTCTACGACGCTGACTTTTGCGGACCTAAGGCGAATTGCAGTCCCCATTGTGTGTTCCGCTCAAGTGATGGCACCTGTCGTGTTTACGGCGCCGATCTTTGCGAAAATAATAAATTCGATACAAGCGGAAGCTGTCAGTAAAGAAGGAGCAGAGATATGAAAACTTTGATACTTGTGATGATTTTCAATTTATTTTTGAACCCCGCTTACGCAAAGACTTCTGAAGCGGTCAAAAAAGGTGAAAAAAGAAAGCCCAACGCTATTGAGGAAGCGGGAGCAGGTCCCTTAAGCATTAGTTGCGTGGATGACCAGGGAAATATTCAATTGCTGAATGTTATAGAGGTGACTTACTCCCAGAAAAGTAATTATGCTTTAGCGGCGGGCTTTGGCGCTGTTCCCGGAACGGAACGCAAACCCATTCAGCTGAAAGGTCTTTGTACGATCAGACCCAATCCGAATTTTGCTCCGAGTCTAGAGTGAAACGAAAGCTTAAACGCCGAAACTCCCGCGGAACCAAACATCCTTTGGATTCATTTCTTCGTAATGAATCCAAATGTTTGTGAAGGGAATTTCAAGACCTTTACTCAGTTCCTTTGCAACCGCTGTGGTCAATTGACGGCGTTGTTCTTCCGTCCGACCGCTTTGCGCTTGGATCCTGACTAAAGGGAAATCCGCTTCTCCCAAAACAAAAAAAGGGTCTTCAAGAAAATCAAAAATGACCCAGATGTTGCTGACGTCGCACGGCAAGGCCTCGGCCCCGGCCTGACGGATCTTTGCGATCAGCAAGGGAAGACTTTTGCGATCTGAAGGCGGGCGAGAGCGAATGCTGATTAAAGGCATAGATTTTTCCTTTCGAGAACTTTTTCAAACCAGGCTGCGGGATCTTTGAGGATCGCCCGTCCCACGGCGGCCAAAGAAATGTCTCCGGCTTGTATTTTAGCGTCGATATACTCTCCGCTCTCAATTCCGCCGACACCGATGACGGGAACAGAGATCTGTTTTTGAATCTGCGCCGCTTCGTCCACCAGATAGCCTTCCCCTTGGCGGGTAGAAGGTCTTCTCCATCCGCCTATTCCTGAAGAGACATGGATCAGATGAACACCCTGCTTTTCAAGTTCTTGGGCGACGCGAATCATCTCTTCGACGCGCAGGCCGCCCTCTAAAAAATCCTGACCAGGCAGCCGCACCGAAAGTAGAAGAGGGGGATACTTCAACTGAATCTGCGCAATGATTTCTTTCAGCAAACGCAGGCGGCCCTGCAAATGGAACCCGTAGGGGTCGAGGCGTTGATTGGTTAAAGGAGAAAGCCATTGGTTCAATCCGTAACCATGAGCCGAGTGAAGTTCAACAAGGTCAAATCCAGCTTGAAAGGCTCGACCGGCGGCTTCAACAAAAGCCTTCTGCCAAAGCTCAATGTCTTCCGAGATCATTGCGCGGGGAGTTTCTAAAACGCGATCCTTCACTGGAACAGCCACCGCGCTAGGCCCCATAAGGGGACCCTGTGTGAGGCTGCTGTCGGACTTGCCTCCCCCATGGGAGAGCTGAATTCCGGCAAGGGCACCGGCTTGATGAATGACCTTTGCCAATTTCGCGAGTCCTTGCACATGGGCCTCGGAAGAAATTCCCAGTTGGCTTTCTTCGCTTTTTCCCGAAGTGTGCACAAAGCTATATTCCGCGATCACCAGACCGGCCTGGGATTCGGTCAGGCGCTTGTAATGCTTGAGGGTTTCGTCCGTGACGAAGCCCCCAGGACTTGCCGTTTGCGAGGCCATCGGCGGCACCACCACGCGGTTTCGCAGTCTGTGGAGTTCATTCAGTTGCAAGGACGAAAAACGATTTAAAGAAGAGTTTACCATGGCGGCAGTATAGCCAAGACTTTAAAATAAAAAAGAAACATTAGTGAATCTACTGTTTCTTTAATCGAATCAACGTTCAAAGCAGAAAGTCCTTACGGACCATGAGACAGCTTAGTAACCATCACTATTTTTAAATGACCCGGACTTGCTTCACGCCATGGATTATCACTTGGCAAAGGACATCGCGGGCATTTTCCAACGGACTCGATTCGGTCCGAACGCGAATCAATTTTTCATTTCGCTTTATTCTTCAGAAAGTCTTGCCGCGCTTTCACGGCCAAATCTGAAAAATCCGTGAAGAGCCCGTCGATACCGGCCGCAAAATAAGCCGCATACTCCTGTTCAGGAGTCATGGAGGTCGGCAAATAAGCAGGTTCCTTGCGAAAGGTATAAGGTATAACCTTAAGTCCAACCGCATGAGCCTCCCGAACCAGTGGCGAGGCCGCGTGAATGCGGCCCTCGCGATCGCGCGGATAAATCGAAGATTTTTCTGGCGACACCCAGTCCGCATAATGTGAAATCTCTTTGAGACCCGCAGCGCTTGTCATGGTGCCAGGAGGATCGTCTACGAGTTGCATCAGCTCGACGGGTGTCATCTCGCGCAGGCGCTTTAAATTTTCAACTTCAAAGGACTGAATGATCACAGGTTGGTGTTTATCGTTGAAGTTGTACTTCATGAGCAATTCCACAAGGCGGGCCTCCGGATCAAAGCCCAATTGATGAAAATAAGTCGAGTGCTTGATTTCCGGCACGATGCCGATGCGGCGCCCGCGGATTTTTTCTTGCGTCCGCACGAACTGCAGATACTCCTCAAAAGTCACGATCTGGTAAAGGCCATCTTCTTTGTGTGAGCGGAAGTCGAGGCGTTCTTTCACGCGTAATTTTTTGAGCTCTGCTAAAGTGAAATCTTCGCTGAACCAGCCCGTGATCTTTTGTCCATCGATCATCTTTGTGGCTTTGCGATCGGGATAAATTTGCGCGGCATTGGTCGTTTGGGAAATTTCATTTTCATGGCGTATGACTAAAGTTCCATCCTGACTGAAAACCACATCAGGTTCGATATAATCCGCTCCCCCATCGAGGGCCAGTGTGTAGGAACGAATCGTATGCTCGGGCACGTAGCCAGGTGCTCCGCGGTGGCCGATGATCAAGGGCCGCTCGAAAGGGCCCCGCAGAGGAGGAAGGCTCGTGCAGCCAGCTAAAAAAAGAAGGCTGGCGCTGAAAGCCATTGGAATTAAACTCATGAAATCTCCCGTCAGATTTTAAGACTTCATTGTTCGCTTATTTTTTATCTCTGTCATCCTTCACGAAAGGGAGTGAGGCTTTTGGATTTTGAGGCAAAATAACCACGAAAAATTGTCACGGGGCAAAAATGGCAAATTGTCTTCTCTCTTGGCTCTGGTAAAAGCATTTATAGATTAGATGGAGTCGTCTTTTGTCAGAACTCAAGCTTATTGATGCCGGGATTAATCTTGCAAATCCTTTCATTGAGGAAAGGATTTTTATGATTTTACAATTGAACCCCTCGATTCCCGTGGAAACTCCTAAAGGCAAAGGCCAAGCCGTGATGATTATTGATTATAGTACCGAGCATGATCTTTATTGGGTCGTCTTCGACGATCTCACTCATCAATGTTGGACTTTCAATAACAAGGACATTCGGGCGCAGACGAATATTACCTTTAATCGCATGCCGGCCGAGAAACCCCATTTACCGCGGCCCCTTGCTCCGGCCGTGATGCACGAGCAAAAGAATGCGCCTCTCTCAAGCTGATTTTGTTTGAGGGTTCGTCATCGTCGACCACCATGACTTGACATATTGTCCGCTTCACTCTGGATGGCAAATCGGGCGTCTTCTTGAGCCTTTGTTGGATCTTGCGCCAGGCCCTTTTGGAGACCTGAAAAACCTTAACTCCTAGATATCCTTCGTTAATTCAATTTTTGCATATTTTTACAAAGTAAAAGTTAATTTTGCATAAACCCTTGATAAATATCATCTTTTAGTCGTTAATGAGTCCATGAAAGCAGATATTGAAAAGCCCCTCCAAACCAGACCGGTGATTGGTGACTATCAAGATCCGGTGACCTTTATGCAGGCGATGATCGAATTCCGTAAGGCCACCGAGAAAAGTTTCTCGGTTTCGGGAGTCACGGCTCATTTACGTCGCGTTTCGCCGACCTTGGTGTCGTTGATTGTTCAACGCAAACGCAAGATCACGCTCGATCGGGTCGAAGAACTCGCAAAACTTTTGGATTTAAATTCCCAAGAAAAATTCTTTTTTAAAAATTGGCTGCAAAAAGATGAGCCGACGGCGGGTTCGCCATCCAAAGAAAATACGCTCAAGCAGCGCAAGGAAGTCAGCACCCATATTTTACAGGATTGGATCAACGTTTACGTCAAAGACAGTTTTCAAATTCCGGCTTTGCAAAAAAATCCTCACCTGATCCATCAGGCCATGGGGCTTTTAGCGACGGCCCCACGGATTGATCGGGCGATTCAGTTTCTGCTCACCGAAGGGCATTTGCGTAAAACTTTGGATGGCCGCATTGTGGTTGAGGCCAATCTTGCGGTGGCGGATCCTAAAGTTTCTAATAAAAAAATTCGTCAGTTTCACAAGGGTGCCCTCGGCCTCGCGAAATCGGCCCTGGATCTTTTTCCGACGAATGAAAGATTTGCGAATACCCTCATCGTCCCTTTAAATGAAAAAAGTTACGCCGAGCTAATGGAGATCGTCCATGATTTTGCTCACAAACTGCAAGACTTTGCCGCCGCGAATACCGAAGACGGCGATCGCCTTTACCAATTGATTCTGAATCTGAGCCCAACCGGAGGAAAACTCGAGTGAAAAAATTGCTTCTCATTTGCCTATTGATCTGCAGCCCAGGGGCCCGCGCCTCGACCTTTGTGGGAAACGGCGGAAATGTCGGGGACGTCGAATTGCAGGTGGCTCTGAACCAACTGCAGGACACGCTGAAGAATATCATCAAAGACAAAGACGATCCTGAGCTGAAGCTTTGCACTTGCTATCCTAAGTTCGAAGGGCGTGCGGTTTGTAACACCCTTCAGCAGTTGACCCCTCCCCAAGTGAAGACCTGCGCGGCCTTTATCCAAGAAAGCGCGCCCGAACTCATTCAACTTCTTTCGCATCGGGACCGCATTCACTTCTCTTGGACCCATGAGTCCATTGACGTAGATGAAGGGGGTCACCTACGCGGCGCAGATGCGGCCACCGATCCTGTTGAAAAAAAGATTGTGATCAACCAAGAGAACTTTCTCTCGAGGACTCCCGGAGAAAGAGCTTTCCTTCTAGGGCATGAAATTTTTCATCTCGTGAAAAAAGACGGCGTACCCCTCAAAGACGAAGGCTCGGTGGGACCTTTTCAAGGAGCGGACGGGGGCCGGCAATTCATCAATGCCATGGCGACCTCTTTTGTGATGGAAGCCTACGACTATGGAACTTTGAATAAATACAACAATGTTCTAAACCGCTCGCAGGGCACGAAGCATGTTTGGGTCTACGGAGGGGTGAGCACCCTCAACCTCAAAGGCGACGACACGAGTGCTTTCACTATCAATAACACAACGGGTGGGCAGGTCGGGATCCGCTATCAATGGAATGAGTGGGGAGTCCTCGCCGAGTACTCGAGTTACACCGCTAAAAAAGATATTTTAACGACCATCAAAGGCGAGGAAAAACGCCAGGTTTTAGGCCTAGGTCTTGCCTACCGCTGGTTCCCTTTCCAGGATCCCATGAGCTTTTGGGGGCAGTCGCATCTGCTTCTCACGGGTAAGTTCGAACACCTGACAGCCCAATACACCCTCAAGGACCCCTCGGTTAGCTTAGACGATACGGCATCGTCTAATGCTTGGTCAGTCGGCGGAAACTATTTCATGCCGTTTCAATATAATTTGTGGGTTTACATAGGAGTTGGTTACTCTGCTCATCACTATAGCTTTGATAAACTCAATGCGGTCGGTGGCAAGGCCAGCTACAGCACGAATAATTCAACAGCTAATTTGGGAGTGAGCTATGCTTTCTAAGAAAAATATTTTAAGTCTTTTCACGCTGATTGCGAGCGCTCACTTTGTGGCTTGCACCTACAAGCCGACAGATCAAAATGATGACCATATTATCGGGAACTCGGTGCAAACAGTTTCTGCGTTGCGATCCGCGGACGGCAGCGAGGCGAAAAACATCGTGATCTTCGACGAAACTGTACGACGTATCCACCAGTTTAATGTGACCGATATGACCTTTGTTCGCTCCTTTGCCGTGAGTAACCCGGCCGAGAAACATTATGTGCTCTACAGCGATTTGGGAAACTACACGATTGATTTGACCAGTAAAGGCCTGACGATTTTCAATAAATATGGACAGGCCAATAAAGATCCTATTACTTTTCAAGGAACGCCCATTTCGGCCGCTTTCCGCCCTGAATTGAATCTGCTAGTTGTGTACGATGATCTCATGTCGATCGGAATCTTGAAGCTCGACTCTAACGGAGAGGTTATTCAGTCTTGGGTGGGAGGATCTGATATTATCAATGACCTCTCTAGCTCGGCGGGGGACCTCACAGAAACAGGTTTTTTATCTTTGGCCCTCAGTGATGGGTCTATCGCTGTCGTCGATGTGAACCAATCGCTGGCTTCACGCAGTTGGGTTCTTGTGGCCGGAACGCCGTTTGCGACGACTCTTTCGAATATCAAGTGGGTCGCCCCCATTGCGGGTCATCCTGAGCAACTGCTAGCAGAGAGCAGTCAAAGTTTAGCTCTGATTAACACAAGTACGCACACCATTCTTTCGAGCTTCGATCTGACAGGTTTTCACGTGGATAAAGTTTCGAAGATAATTGATCCCCATTTGTTTTTGCGTGGAAGTGATGGCGAAACTTTCAAATTAGTCTATGTCGAAGGATCGCAGGTAAAGGCGAAAACTTTTTATCCAAGAGATAATGTTTTCTTCTCGGCTAATCACATTTTGACATCGACTTTGGATCTCGCAAAGAATACATGGTCTTTTGTAGATACCAACTACAGCCAGCCCGGTCTTTTTGATGATATCAATGAGATTCGTGAGAATAGGACTTACAAAAGCTATCGAATGAGCGACAAGTTAGCTATTTCGAAGTTACCGGTTGCGAGCCAAGTGCAAGTGCAGCTGGCTGAAAAATTCATCTTCGCGCTGCACCCATCTGAAATAGGTTATGCGACAAGAACAGACGTGAATTCCGGGGAAGAGATACCGGCAAGATACTTCAATATCCCGTATATTTCCAAATAAAGGGCGCCTCCACCCAGGCTCCCTCAAGCGGGCGTGGTCTGATCTCGAGACAGTTTTTCAAATTATAAGAGATTTGGCCGGTGATCGCGGAAATAGTAGCCCGCGCCACACAGGCCTGCCCCGACCAGGAAGGTCATCAAAGTTCCGCTGATAAAGTAGGGGTAAATCATCAAAAGAATCCCGATCACCACGTGGATGTTGTTTAGCTCTTTGCGGCCGCGGCGAAAGAACCAAAGCCCGACAAAACCAAAGAGGCAACCAATGACCAAGGCGGGGACATTGATGCTCAAATCCATATCGCTGAGTTGATCTGTAAGTTCTTCCACTTCTCCAGCCTAACGAAAAGGAAGCGTTTCGGCTAGTCCAAGTCCTTCATAGGTCCTCGTTAGTCGAAGAGCAGGAGAGGGTAGCGTAAAAAAAAAGGGCTCCGAGATGTCCCGGAGCCCTTTTTGTTTCGCTTTTGGAGCGAACTACTTCTTAGAAGCTTTTTTGGTGGCTTTTTTAGCCGCTTTTTTAGTGGCTTTCTTAGCTACTTTTTTTGTCGCTTTCTTTTTGGCCATGATGTATTCCCCTCTGTTGTTGTTGATCGGACAACTTCATTAAACCTGATCTTCAAATCAATTGCAAGCCCACGTCCAGGAATCAATGGCTTGAATCACCCAGCGACCAAAGCTTCACGGCTTGTTGCAATTGTTCATCGGCTTCATGGAAAAAATATTCACTCACATTGATCGGTGATTTGAGCCGACGATCCAGGTGATCATTGAAAGACATATGAATACCGTCACGACCCGATGTTTGGTGGCATTGCGCGCAGGTGACGCTATTGAAATTCAACGCATGGACATCCTGGCGCTTGGGATCGCGGAAGTAACTGACGGTGATATCATCAATGACTTTTTGCAGTTGAGCCTTGCGGGTGCCCGTGGCTTTCTCAATTTCTGCGCGGAAAACATCGTTATCGTAGGTCGTTGAGTAATAACCGACATCGACTCCTGCACGCACTGTTTTCAAAGCGGTCAGCTCTTTTGAGTTTTGGTCACGTGTGAGATCGCCAAAGACCCAGATTCCGGTGAGAGCTGAACTAAACGCAATGGTTTGAACCGGACGAAGGGTGGTGAACTCTTGCACGAAGCTTTCAGTTTCGGCTTGCCCATTTGTCGACGATCCCCGGGCTTGGGTCAGCTGGTCCACGCGGCTGAGGAAATACTTATATTGATGAGCGCGGGTTTCGGCATCAGCGAAGCGATCAACCACGTCCCATTTCAAATGCAGAAAGAGCTGTTCCAGAGGCTCTCCATTTTTGCGGGGATTGGTCAATTGAAAGACAAAGCGAACCTGCGGCACGACGCGAAGGCCTTGCCAGGCGGCATCCGTTTGCTCTTCGGAGGGCTTGATCGTCAATCCCACCAATTTGTAATTCTTCATACTGGACACATCGCTGACCACGTCATGGATATTTTCCATATAAAGTCCTGAGGTGTAAAAATTCCGCGCACTCACATCGGAAAGGCGAAGGGTATCGTGCCCAGGCTCTTTTTGCGAATCGAAATTAGGAGTGGGCTTGCCGTTCAAGAAGGCCAGAATTTTTTGAAAATCAGAAGAGCTCATTAACCTTTCGAGTGAAAAACGAGTTTGCAATTCGGGCGTGGCGGGAACGATCATATGCTTTGGGGCATTGAAGGCGACTAAGCCCGCTTGAGGTCGAGGCAAGTTGATTTTATAGTCGAAGTCGTGGCCGTTTGGATAATACCAAAGCGTATTGTGATTCATCTGATTCAAGTCAAAGCGCGGCCATGGGGGGGACATTGTTTGCTCAATGTGATAGATGGCCGAAACTTTGGCTTCAAAGCGGGGCAGATCCTTTGCCGGAAAATCGGCGAGAGACATTCCATCATGATGATCATTCATATATTTCACGGGATCAAACTGGGGATCGGGATCATTTGCACGATGGCGACCGCACTGGGCATCTGGTCGCAGACGAGTGTAATATTCTAGGCGAACCACGATTAAAGTGTAACCCTCGGCGCGCTCTTGAACGTATTGCGTGAGAGGATATTCATTCAGTCCTCGGAGCATATAAAGGCCGTCGACTTGGCAACCTTCCGGAGTGGTCATGCTCGAGTAATGATCGATATGACGATTTTCTTCCGAGATAAAAGCTTTACCGAGCTGGAGATAACTGCCTTGGTGCCCTTTTTGGTACATGGGATAAAGAGGTTCTGCGGCACCCAAACCTGAATCGAGAAATTCGTAATTAAAACCGGGGCGAGGAAACTCCAACAAAGATTCAAAGTAGGTGGCGTTATCGTAAATCGATCCGGGGCGCAGGCTGACATTGTTGCTCTCAAGAATCTTCACGCGAGTGAGGTGCTTGACGGTTGCGACGACGTTGCCGCTGTGCTGAGGAACTTCCGTTGGAGGGGGCAGGTTGTCTGCAGGGGAAAGACAGGGCGCAAAAAGACTCAAAAGCAGAAAAAGAAAAGAGGCAGGACGGGCTATTTTTTTCAAAATGAAACTCCTCGGTTAGGTCTTGCGCTCAACCTACCCCCTCCTCTCGGAGGGGGCAAGTCTGGCGTTACCGAAGTAAGAGGAAGTTCAAGCTAAAAGCCGTTTATTTGCAAACCCACTGGTTAGCCATGATTCCGCTTTGGTAGGTGATACAGGGAGTCGAACGATCTTGATTCGCATCGAAGGGACCTCCGCCGGAGCCACTTTGACCCTGCCAGTAGCAGGCATTGTAGCCGCCTGAACTTTCCCAATAAATTAGAGTTCCCGAGCAGCATTGATAAAAGCTTTGTGCAGGAACACTGCGGCCTAAACACCGTGAGGGGGGAGGAAAGCCGCCGCCGTGGCCAGGGCCCCAAGGTCCACCATGACCAGGTCCTCCGTGTCCAGGTCGTCCGGGGTCAAAACCACCGCCGGGGCGATCAGACCCTCGGGGAAAGCGATCACTTTGTTGAAAATCACTTCTTGAATCCTGTAAGTTGAATTGAGCAAATGAGCTGAGCGGAATAAAGGCGATGAAGGTCATTAAAGCTAAAAGTGGTTTCATTTTGTCTCCTTTTTGGTTGTTAAAAGCGCACACAAAACTATTATACAAGATCGATACCAAGTGGAATTTTGATCATAACTTAAAAGTTATTTCTGAGCATGATGGTGTGAATGGATTTAGAAAATTACTTTCAAAATTTATTAAGACGGGTCGAAGAATCTGATGAAATCGATAATCAAGGTAAAGATAAGAATGGTTTTTATAAGCCGACGCGGACTATTTTGCTGCGACACCTTCAACTTTTGAAGGATCTTCACGGAAAACCCCTGGCAAAGGAAATGGTCAAAAGTTCTTGGCAGGCCGTGGTTGAAATTCTGCCACCGGAATGGTTGATCATGACGGCTGAGGAAAAAGAGGCCTTGCGAAAAATTCTTTCGCTGACGGAATAAAACCAGTGCGCTGCGCCTGGACCTTCCGCGATTTTTCCACCTCAAGTTGACTCAGTTATCGAGGCGAGTGAAAATCAGATCTCTTTCCTCATGGACGAAGGCCTCTATCTGAAATGGAAATGACATGGCTTTGACGATCACGCGCAACCCTAATCTGACTCTTCCGCAGACATCGGCAAAAAATTGTTCTCAGTCAGAAAATGAAATTCAAAAAAGATTTGGCGCGCTCTGGTGGACGGGGGTGCCGCCTTCGCAATGTCGCGGCTTTGATCGCGAACGCAATTGCCTAGTGGCCCTGCCGCAGTTGAATTTACAAATCGCTTCTCGTCAGGATATTTTAGAATACTTCGACAATACGTGGACACTGACGGAAGTTCTCTTTGCGGGACTTAAAACCGAAGAGGCCTATACACGTCCCCCTTATCATCAATTGCGCCACCCGATGATTTTTTACTACGGGCATCCCGCTGTCCTTTTTATCAATAAACTACGCCTTGCGGGTCTGCAAACGGAATCTCTGAATTTGTATTTAGAAAAAGTTTTGGAAACCGGCGTGGATGAAATGTCCTGGGACGATTTGTCAAAAAATGAAATGAATTGGCCCTCGGTCGAGGCCGTGCATGAATACCGGCAACGTGTTTACGGAATTATTTCGGAATTGATTAAAACACATCCTGATTTAGACAAAGGCGTCGATCGCTTGACCAAGAGCCCTCTCTGGGCTTTGTGGATGGGATTTGAGCACGAAAAAATTCATTTTGAAACCTCCAGCGTTCTCATTCGCGAGTTGCCCACGGAGCTTGTTGAAACTCCGGCCTATTTTGCGCCCCTGCACCCTTCGCGTCCCGCCACCGATCATTTTAAGCCCGTCGTCGGCAAAGATTTTGAGTTGACCTCTTGGAAAACCCAAAAAGGGGAGAGGGTCGAAATGGGAAAACCCTGGACCGTGCCCTCTTACGGTTGGGACAATGAGTATGGTCATCGCGAGGCCCAGCTCCATGATTTTCAGTTTACGGATCACCAGATTACGAATGGGGAGTATTTGGAATTTGTGAAAGGGGCCTACGTCAAAGATGAGTTTTGGAGTGACGAGGGGCTCGCATGGCGCAAATTCCGCAACACGAAAAGACCGACTTTTTGGGCGGCGGTGGGGCCAGAGGGCTCGCACGAGTATGAACTTCGAACGATTTTTCAGTATATTCCGATGCCTTGGAATTGGCCCGTGGAAGTGAATTTTCATGAGGCCCAGGCCTATTGCCGGTGGAAGAATCTTCAAGATAAGAGTCCCCTGTACTACCGTTTGCTCACGGAGGCCGAGTTCAACTCTCTGCGAGGTCGGCAGGTGGATCCTGTTCTGCAAAACAGACCCTACCGAGATTACAATGACTTTGCTGAATTCAAAGCGAATTTTAATTTTATCTGGAGTTCGCCCGCTCCGGTGAGCAGTGAAGTTTCGGGAAATACCTGGCATTGGATCGAGGATCAGTTCAACCCTCTTCCCGGTTTTAGTGTTCATCCTTTGTATGATGACTTCAGCACGCCCTGCTTTGATGGAAAGCACCAAATTATTTTGGGCGGATCTTTTATCAGTTGCGGCCAAGAGGCGAGTCATTGGGCGCGCTTTCATTTTCGTCCCCACTTCAATCAACATTCTGGCTTTCGCATGGCTGCAAGTCTGAATGGAAGTCGTGATAACGAGTCGATTAAGCTGAATTTGAGTGAAACCTACCTGCATCCTCGGCGTGAAAATGTACTGGATCAAATGGCGCAGAAAAAGGACTGGTGGAAACAGGTCGAGCAACCCTTGGAATTGCGCGCAGAAGAGTTCGAAAATCTTTTTGCGGTGACGCAAGAAAAGATCGCTCAGTTTGAAAAAAACTATGCGCAGATGTCGCCGATGGGATCGGCCCACGATGTTTCCTTAAATAGTGTCCCCGTCGATTTTTCATTGCCTTACCAGACGACTAAGAATTTTCCTTCACAGCCGACCCATTACGAAAAACTTTTGCAATTTATTTTTGAAGAAATGGCGCCTTTGTCCCAATTGCCGGGGCATCCGGGCTATGCGGCCTATGTTGCAGGCAGCGGCAATATGATTTCGAACTTAGCGCAGCTGGTGTCGCAGACCCTGAACCCTTTTTCGGGGCATTATATGATGGCGCCTGGGCTCGTCACTTTAGAAGCCGAAGTGATCCAGTGGTTTATTAATTTGATGAAGTTTCCGGACACGTCCGGAGGCTTTCTCACGACGGGAAGCAGTCTTGCCACCCAAAGTGCCCTGGCCATGGCCCGACAGAAAAAAGTTCAAGGGCAAAATTATGCGCGCTTAACCATTTACATCTCGGATCAGGCCCACCACTGCGTGAGCAAGGCCTGGGCTATTTTAGGTTTTGCGCCCGAAAATATTCGCTTCGTTCCCACCTCACGACCCGATTTTCGCCTGCAGATTTCTGAGTTAGAGAAGGCTTTGCAGAAGGATGTGAGTGAGGGGTTTCAGCCCCTCTGCATCGTCGGGAGTGCCGGCACGACCAACACCGGTGCGGTCGATCCTTTGCTGCAAATGGCCGAGCTTGCGAAAAAATACCAGGCTTGGTTTCACGTCGATGGTGCCTACGGGGCTCTTTTTCAGATGACCGAAAAAGCCAAGGCTCTTTTGCAGGGCTTAGAAAAAGCCGATTCGCTGGTTTTTGATTTGCACAAAGCCCTTGGGCTTTCCTACGGAACGGGTTGCCTCTTGTTGCGGGACAAAAAAGATATGCATTTTGATTATCCGGGCGCAAAAACCTATATGCCCCCTAGTCCTGGAGAAAATGCTCAAGACCTGCGGGTGGATTATGCAGATATTTCGCCCGAACTCTCACGGGATTATCGGGGTTTGCGAGTGTGGTTACCGTTGAAAGTTTTTGGTATTGGGCCCTTTACTCTGAACTTGGAAGAAAAGCTTAAACTGAGCGAATGGTTTTGCGATGAAATTAAAAAGAATCCAAAACTGGAAGTGATCGCCTCCCCTCAGCTCTCCATCCAAGCCTTTGCCGTGAAAATTTCGTCGGATCTGCAGAAAAATAATGAGGCGACGCAAAAGCTACTCGAAAGCATCAACCGCCGAGGAACTTTGTTTCTATCTTCTTGTACGCTGGATGGACGTCAGGCGATCCGTATTTGTCTATTGGGTTTCCGTATGCATTATGAGCGTTTGCGCCAAGCACTTGAAGAGATAAATCAACTGGTCTAAGAAAATTTCGCGGGGTCCCTGCAGTGCCAATTTCTCTCGAAGATTATAAAAAGCAATTTTTCCATGGGGCAGGGCAGGCAAAAATTCATATGAACAACGCCGGGCTTGCTCCCATCTCCTGGCCCGCGGCCCAAAAAATAAAAAACTGGGCCGAGCGTTTTTACCAAGAAGGCTTTTATACCGATCATGATTATATGGAAGATGTCGCGCAGGCGCGTGGCCATCTTGCCCGCCTCATTGGCTGCGAGCCGACCGAACTCGCTTTTTTTCAGAGCACGGCGGGTGCCGTCAGCCAGGTGGCCTTTGGTTTTGGTCTAAAAAAAGAAGATGAAGTTGTGCTTTGGGATCAGGAGTACTCTTCGAATCTCTATCCTTGGCAGGAAGCCTGTCAGCGGGTGGAAGCGAAACTTGTCATGGTTCCGTCTCTTGGAAATTTAGCGACTCCCATCGAAGGACTTTTGCGAGCCTGTACGAAAAAAACAAAAATAGTTTCCCTTTCCTGGGTTCAGTTCCAGACCGGCGCGCGCAGCGATGTTCCCCGATTGGTCAAGGAGTGCCATGCCCGAGGAATTTTCGTTTTTGTCGATGTGATGCAGGGTTTGGGCCTGCATGAGTTTCATTTTAAAGACTGGGCCGTGGACGCTGTCGGAGGGGGCAGTCATAAATGGTTGACCAGTCCCGTCGGTGTGGGTTTTTTGGCTTTGAGATTAGAGCATCTGCAAAAATTCAAACCTTTAACGGTCGGTTCTGCGACCTATGGCAGCTGTGATGATCCCGCGAGCCTCGAGTGTCTGCCCAAAAAAGATGTCAGCCGTTTTGAGGCCGGCTCCAAACAAGTTTTAGAAATCACCGCGCTAGGAAGCTCCTGCAATTTGATTCTGGAGGTGGGCGTGAAAACTCTCGAACAAGAAACGTTGAGGCTTTCCAGGCTTTTGCGTCACGGACTTGAGCGTCAGGGTTTTTATGTGCACTCGCCTTACCCCAGCGAAGATCATCAAAGTGCCATCGTGAATTTTTCCGGAAAAAATTTGCAGCGCGTGCAGCAGTTGCTGCAGCAGCATCCTGTTAATTTTGCCTTGCGCGGCCCGGGCCTGCGACTTTCCCCTCACGCCTTTAATACGGACGACGAAGTTCAGACGATTCTGCGACTGCTCGAGAAAGTTTAAAACAAACAACAACGCTTGTTGACAGGCTCGAGAGGAAATAGAAACCTTGAGGCGGGAGGTTTTGCATGCGAAAACTGATTTTTCTCGCGCTCAGCTCTATTTTTGTTTCCTGGGGAGCTCAAGCGGCTTCAGGAATCCAAGGTTCTTGGGCGGGTTGGGGTCTTTGGACTTTCGGAACAAGCGGAACGAATTGCCAAATGAAAATTCAATTTTCTGAAAGCGAAACCGAATTCAAACGCCTGGGTGGCACCTTTGATTGCAATGTCGTCGCTCTTTATAGTGATCCTTTGACTTGGACCAAGCAAGGAGATCAGCTTTTTCTAGAGGGCTCGCGCGCGGGAGAAATCAAGGCAGGAATGGTGAAATTCTCAGAGGCCGCAAACGAAAGAACCCAAGTCACAACGACGATCAATATCGCCGGTGATCAGGCGGACTACGAAGAGATTTGGTACGAAGATGGAACGAAAGTTTTGTATCGAATCACGGGTCAGCTCAGGCGGTCCCCGCCTTAGGCTCTAGTTTGAACCGCCGCGGCTGCCAGTGTTAGAGCCCGCTGCGGGAATGGCTCCAGCAGGCGTTGTGGTTGCGGAAGAGGATGGTTTTTTGTTGGGATAGGAAAATGTTCCTACGATCGCATTCGGATAATCGCGGCTTTTCAAGGTCTGCTGAATTTTTTCAGCGTCTGATATTTTAGTGAATTCGAATTGGCCGCCCCCTTCGGAATCACCGAAACCCAGGCGAGAAAAAGGATTTTTGTCATCTAGAGCCGCAGTGCCGACAAAAAATTCAAGATTATTTTCACCCTTTATATTTTCGGGAGTGTCGCGAACGATCACGTAACCTGTATGGTAGCTGCCATCCGGAAGTTTCACGCCGCGGAGGGAATCAATAAACAGCACATCCCCCACTTTGTAAAAAGCGGCATCGGCCGCGACAGAATAATAGGGATCCAGGCAAACGTCCTTTGCTCCTGGTCCGTAGGGGCATTTGCTCGAGACGGGAAATCTCTTGAAACGGTTCTCGGCCACATGACGTAGGATCATCTGATCTTCCCCATTATCGTAAAAACAACTGCGCTCGCTCACGCATTTTTTTAATTCATCAGGGCAGAGCAATCCTAAAAACTTGCGATTCTCATCGACAATTTTCGTTTTATCATCGCAATTCGATCCGCTGACTTCGGTGAGGTGGAAAAGACTGGGCGAAAGAACGCGTTTCTTTTTTTCGGCGGATTTTTCTGTCTGCTTTTCTAACTTCTCAGTTTGTTTTTCAGCCGCGCGAGCGAGGGAGATGGAAAGGCTGGCGCCGGAATTTATAAGTAAAATGCCAATGATGAAAAGAGGCGGACTTTTAAAAAGAACCTGTCGCAAATTCCTCATAATTTCTTTTAGGTTAATTGAAAAAGCCTCATTTACGCAACGAAAGTCTGTTGCGGGTCTTCAAAACTCGACGAAAATCGTAACATAAGAGTTCCTGCGTTTGTTTTTAAGCCTTGCCTTTACGTCTCTCGAGACGATGAAAAAAAAGAGCTCGCTTCCTGTAAAAAGGAGCGTTCAAAATTTAATAGTTTTTGTTTAGACAGAGGGCCTTCGCCACCGCTGTAGGCGCCCCGTTTTCCGCTGGCAGGAACCACGCGGTGACAGGGAATAAGAATGGGCAAGCGATTGCGACTCATGGCCGCGCCGACGCTGCGGGCTGCAAGGGGACGGTCGCAAGCAGCGGCGACCTCTCCGTAGGTCAGGGTTTTTCCGGGAGGAGTGCGAAAGAGGGTCTGGTAAATTTGCCTTTGAAAATCAGTCCAATGCGATTCATTGATTTTGGGCCAAGTTTGAAAAGCTTTTCCTTGTTCGAGGTAAAGCTCTAGTTCCTGCAAAAAATTTTGCAGCCACTCCGGGTGAGTTTCTTTTTCGAGTGAAAGGGAGTCCTCCTCAGAAAGGCGGATGTCGACTCGTTCGAGACCTCGATCGGACCATTCAATCGTGAGCGGTCCTAAAAAGCTAGTGATGATTGTTTTGTTCATGCGAGATAAATAAGAAATCTCAAGAGAAAACGCAAAGTTTAATTTGTGGTTAAGTCTGAATTAAAAAGTGACCGAATCCATTTGGCGGCTTAATATTTTAAGAACCGTTTACTCAAACACAATGAACCAAATGTCTTTTCTGGTTTGAAGGATCGAACTATGAATAAAAAAATCATCTTGGCGGTTTTGCTTTGGCAAGGAACAGCGCAAGGCATGGATCTTCCCGAATTTTTGCAAGCCGTGCAGCAAAGGCATAAAACCTTGCAATCTTTGGATGCTTCCATCGACGCCGCGAGTGACCGACGTGAGGCGGGGGATCTCGAACTCAGTCCGGTCTTGAGGGCCAATGCGAGTTACTCTGATGACAAACGAGCGCCCAATCAGCTTTTCCAATTTGGTGTGACCGAAACGAAAACCACTCAGTACTCTTTGGGCCTGGATAAAAAATTCTCGAGCGGGACGGCGGTCGGTCTTTCTGCCAGTGCGGTTGAAACTGAAAACCCAGGGATGATTCCTCTGACGAGTATTCCTGGCATCAGTCCCGCTCAGGCCAATTCCCTTTATTTGGCGAAATCGGGCGTGGGCTCTTTAGGATTCAGTATTTCGCAATCGCTTTGGAGAGATGCCTTTGGCCGTGCAACGAGACTGCGTCGCGATCGTGAAAATGAAGTGGCCGCGGCGGAAAAGGGCCAATTTAATTTGCAGAAAAAGCAAATTTTGATTCAAGCCGAAAATACGTATTGGGATTACGTCATCGCTCAAGAAAATAAACGCATCAGTGAAAGTTCCTTTGAGCGCTCGCGCAAAATTGAATCTTGGACGGAAAGGCGCGCCAGGGACGGGATCAGCGATCGCGCAGACCTTTTGCAAACGCAAGCTTTGGTGGCCCAACGACAGTTGCAATTGCAGATGGCCGAAAATGATTTGATGGCGGCGCAAAAAGCGATTCGGGACCTGCTCGAAACACCAGCCGCGGAACCTTTGCCTCGGCTCGAAGGGAATATCGCGCAGATTCGTGATCTCAAATCCCAGGTTCAGGGAAAGGGCCGAGTTGTTCAGCTCGAAGCCTATTTGACGGCGTTGCAGGCGCGATCAAAGGCCGCGAGTTCACGCGAAGTGGATGATTCCTATAAACCTGATATCACTTTGCAAGGCTCTTACCGTACAAATTCTTACGAACCTAATTTAGGCCGCGCGGTCAACACCTGGACTGAAACCGATAAACCCACAGCGACGATCGGTTTGCAAATGGTTTACCAGTTCGATACCGATGCCAAGGGAGCGGCCCAAGGGGTCGCACGAAAAGAGGCCCTTGCCGCCAAACTTTTAAGTGAAAGAAAATTGATGGAGAGCGAATCCTCCTGGACTGAATTGCAACGGCTGAATCAAGATTTGAAGGCGCAAATCGAGTCGGCTGAAAAAATTTCCAGCCTGCAGTTGAAGCGTGCCAAAGCCCAAATTGATAAATTCAATAAAGGCCGCTCGCTCACGACCGACGTCGTGCAGGCCGAGCAGGATGCCGCCGAGGCAGAGCTCAGTTTGACCCGTCTCCGTTCGACGCAGCGAAAGCTCGAAGCTCAAGCTCAACTGTTCATTGGAATAGAGGAAACGCTATGAATCTCTCGGCCCTCGCGATCAAACGTCCTATTTTTATATTGTGCATCGTCATCTTGATGTTGATCATTGGCGTTGTCAGCTTGAAGAAAATGCCGGTAGACCAATTCCCCGATGTCACTTTCCCGATCGTCGCGGTGGTCGTCACCTATCCGGGGGCTTCGCCGCTTGATCTGGAAAAGCAAGTTTCAAAACCCATCGAAGATGAGCTGGGCAGTCTTGCGGGTTTAAAAACTTTGACGTCAAATAATTTAGAATCCATTGCGCAGATCATTTTGGAATTCAAATTGGGCACAGATATTAAAGATGCCGAGCAACAGATCCGTAACCGCATTGGCAATATTCGTAAGGATCTACCAACCGACATCGATGAACCCGTGATTCGGCGTTTTGATCCCGCGGATCAGCCGGTCATCGTGCTTGCCATCACGAGTTCTCTTGAAGACGGGAAAGCCTATGACATCGCGAACGAAACGATCAAGCCGCAGTTTGAACGTCTCAACGACGTCGGCCAAGTGGACATTGTGGGTGGTCGCAAACGGGAAATCCGCGTTTTGGTGGATAAAGAAAAACTTCAGGACCGGCAGATTTCCTTGATCCAGGTGTCCAATCGGATCAAAGAGACTTCAAAAGATATTCCCATCGGAAAAGTCGACAATGCGCAAACAGAAAACGTGATGCGCACGGCGGGGGAGTTTAAATCCTTAGATGATCTCAAGAAGGTCAATATTAATTTCTTCGGTTCGGATCGCTCGGTTAAGGTCGAAGATGTGGCCCGTGTCGTGGAAGGTCTTGAAGATGAAAAAACACGGGGCCGTATTGGTGGGCAAAAAACCTTACTGATGCAGGTTTATAAACAGTCGGGATCGAATACGGTGGCGGTGACCGACGCGGTGAAGAAAAATCTTGCGAAGATCAATGAATTTTTGAAACAGAAAAAAATAGATTCGCAGGTCCAAGTTGTTCGCGATCTTTCGAAGGCCATTCACGCGAACGTGAGCGATGTGTACGAAAGCATTCTGATCGGGATTGGGCTGTGCATTCTCGTGGTGTTCTTTTTCTTGGGCTCGGTGCGCTCGACCTTCATTACGGCGATGGCGCTTCCCAATTCTTTGTTGGGTGGTTTTATCATCATGTCGGCCATGGGATTCACCATCAACATCATGACTTTGCTCGCCCTTTCGCTGGCGGTGGGTTTGTTGATCGATGATGCCATCGTCGTGCGAGAAAATATTTTTAGGCATATGGAAATGGGTAAAAAGCCTAAGGACGCCGCTCTGGACGGAACGAAAGAAGTGGCCCAAGCCGTCTTTGCAACCACCCTCGTGGTCATCGCGGTCTTCGGACCGATCTCTTTTGTGGACGGGATCGTCGGGCAATTTTTTAGGCAATTCGGATTGACCGTGGTCTTCACGATGTTGATTTCTCTTTTTGATGCTTTTACGGTTGCGCCGATGCTTTCGGCCTATATGGCTTCGCCCCACGACCATGTGAAGGGGACGAATTTCATTGGCCGCTTGCTTTCGGCCTTTGATCGTTTTCAAACGGGCCTTGAAAATATTTATGAAAAAGCTTTGAGGGTGGCCTTGCGAAGGCCTAAGACGATGCTGTTCGGAGCTTTTTTGGTTTTCATCTCGTGCATGAGTTTAGTCGCTTTCATTCCGAAGACCTTTTTGCCAAACAATGACAATGGGGAATTCCAAGTGAACTTGGAAACCGTTACGGGGACTTCACTCGAAGGAACTTCGATAGTGGCGAATCAGATCGAGCAGGCTTTAAAAAATGAAAAGTACATCGACCTGATGATGACGACGGTGGGAAATTCCAGCAACGAATCGAATATTGGGTCGGTTTACGTGCGCTTAGTCGAGCGCAAATTACGATCGATGACCACAACGCAGGCCAAAACCAAAGTGCGGGAAATCATTGAGGCCCTGAAGCCCAAGGGGACCTTTGAAGTCGGGGACATTGATCTCTCGAACAGCGGGCAGAAGCCTCTGAATTTGAATCTGAACGGGGATGATTTGGAGACCCTCAGTCAATATGCGGAAAAGCTGAAGCTTCGAATGAAAAAAATCCCAGGGCTCGTGGACGTTGATACGAATTTCCGCTCGGGAAAACCGGAGTTCCACGTGCTTTTTGATCGCGCAAAAACAGAGGCTCTGGGCGTTTCGACGACCACGGCTGGGAATGAATTGCGCTACCGAACCGAAGGAAGTGAAGCGGCCACTTACCGGGAAAACGGAATTGATTATAAAATCCGGGTCCGTTTCGAAGAGGCCTACCGGGATCTGCGCGAGCAATTCAACACCACTTTTGTGCCGAACTCTAATAACAATATGATCCCCCTCAGCCGCATCGCGAAGGGTGAACAGACGACCGGTTATTCTAAAATCAACCGGCAAAATAAAAATCGTTATATTCAAATTGCCGGGAATTTGGGGCCAAAAGGTTCTCTGGGTGAGGTGACCCAAGAGATTGAAAAGATTATCCAGGTCGAAATGCCTCCGCCACCCGGGGTGGATTACCGCTTTCAAGGTCAAGCTGAGGATTTTAAAGATTTGATGACCAATATGATGATCGCGATTTTACTCGGGGTGATTTTTATTTACTTGGTCCTCGCAAGCCTTTACGAAAGTTTCATCACGCCTTTCACGATCTTGCTCGCGCTCCCCCTCGCGATGTGCGGGGCCATGGTGGCCTTGTTTATTTTTGGTAAGACTATCGACATTTTCTCGCTCATCGGAATTGTTCTGCTTCTGGGAGTGGTCGCGAAGAATTCGATTTTGCTCGTGGATTACGCGAATCAGTTGATTCACGAAGGAATGGAAAGAAATGCGGCGTTGATCAAGGCTTGCCGCACACGATTGCGGCCTATTCTGATGACCTCGCTCGCGTTGATCGCCGGGATGATTCCCATCGCGATCGGTTTGAATGAGGCGAGTGCGGCGCGGACTTCCATGGGGATCGCGATCATCGGTGGGATCATCAGTTCGACCTTGTTGACTTTGCTGGTGGTCCCTTCGGCCTACGGCTTTGTTGATGATTTTAAAAATTGGGTCCGGCGCCTGCTGGTGAAAATCAGTGGCTATCAGGCCTAGCGGTAGACATCACGAAAGGCGCGGATGTCTTGAAGTTTTTTATTGAAAGGGCTCCAGTCGTCCTCATCCGCAATGGGTTTCCAGAGGGCTTCGATCTCTTCGATCAGTAAAGTGCAAGGTTTGTTGTGGGTGAAATAAGGATGCTTGATTAAGTCCGATCGCGCGGGCGAAAGCGGCATTAAAGCTTCACGCAATTTTTTAAAAGAGTCTTGCCGGTACAAATCTTTTTGTGGAGATCGCTCCAGTTTTTCTTTTTGAAGACCCGAATGCAAGTCAAAAAAAGTTTGTTCGTAGCCTGGTTTTTCTTTTTCTAAAAAAGTAAAAAATAAAGAAAGCAATTCGCCAGGATTTTCAGGCGGGATCAGATTCAAGCGGCGGAAAAAGAATTTGTGCACGCTGGAATTGAAGTCTTCAGCGAAGCTCTCTAAAATCTCTTGGCTGGGAAGGTTTGGAAAAGCTTTCTGTAAAGACAGGGCAAGCTGTTCTAAATTCCAAGCCATGGTGATGGGCTGCCTACCGAAACTGTACAGTCCTTGATGATCAAAATAAGCGGCGGTGAAAGAAGGGTCGTAGGTCGGCAGAAGACGGTAGGGGCCGTAATCGAAACTTTCTCCGGTGATGTTCATATTGTCGGTGTTCATCACGCCGTGAACGAATCCACTCATCATCCAGCTGGCGACAAGATCGGCCGATCGACGGCAAACGCTTTGCAAAAAAAGAGCGGCTTTTTCTGCTTCGTCTGTGGTGGCGATCTCGGGGTAATAAAAGCGCAGGCTGTACTCCGTCAGCTTTTTTAAATTTTCAATTTGATTCAAGTAGGCAAGCCGCTGAAAAGTCCCGAAACGAAGATGACTATGACAAACACGGACCAGAACGCCCGCTCGTGTCGGCGAAGGCTCATCGTTTCTTTGTAAAAATTCTCCCGTTTCAAAGACGGATAGCGTACGACTGGTGCGAACGCCGTAGGACTCTAAAAGCTCTGTCGCTAAAATTTCACGAAAGGCTCCCTTGAGGGTCAAGCGCCCATCGCCGCGGCGGGAGTAGGGAGTTTGTCCTGAACCCTTGGTGCCGAGATCGAGCAGACCTCGAGGGCTCTGAATCTGCGCGAAAAGAAATCCGCGGCCATCGCCCAGGTCGGGGTTATAACTGAGAAATTGATGACCGTGATAGCGAAGGGCAAGGGGGCTGGGGAGGTTATGCGGCAAAGGCTCAAAGCGCGCGAAGTGATTTTCCCATTCCGTTGCGTTCAGGTGATCGAAGTGGAGCTCTTGCGCGGCCTCTTGGTTGCGGTAGCGCAGAATTCTTTGGGGAAAGACGGCGGCCTGCACCTCGTCGTAAAAATCGGGGCCTAGCGCTTGGATGGGAAGATTTTTTTCATGCATATCTCTTCATAATATACTCTGGGACCTTTGCACGGGAAAAAGCAAAAAACCGCCCCGCCTAGTTGACAGTGGTTTGCATTTAGGTCAGAACCAAAGAATGCATAATCACCCTCTCGCTGAAAATGAAATGGCTCTTGATCGTTGGGACCGCCTGGGCTTATTTCTGTCTTCGCTGTGCGCGATTCATTGTCTTTTGACTCCGCTGTTGGTTTTGAGTTTGCCCTTGGTGAGTGAAAGTTTTGAAAATCCATGGGTGCATATTGTCATGGCTTTTTTCGTTCTTCCCGTTGGACTTTATGCTTTTGTCTCAGGTTATCGTCGGCATGGGCAAAAACGCGTTTTGGTTTTTGGTCTTCTCGGTCTTTTCCTGATTGCGGGAGCGGCCTTTTGGCCCGTGCTCTTTTTTGCCGGAGGCTTGGCGAAGGAAGGTCGTTTTTTCTGGGAAGAGGGGGTGACGATTATAGGAAGCTTTTTTTTGCTTTCCGCTCATCTTATCAATCGTCGGGCCTGCTGTTAGGACCTCTCCCACGCCTCGTCGACGGGGTTTGTTTTACAGGCCCTAGGATCCGGGTTTTTGGCCAGCGAGACGAAAACTAATTGAAAACGAAATGAAAAGCGCTATTCTAGAGCCTCAAAATGGGGAGTCATCTATGAATCAAATGAATCGTCGTGGTTTTTTCACTCGTATCGCTCAAATTTCAGGTTTAGCTATTTTGACGCCTGTGGTTTTAGAATCTGTTCTCACATCCACAGCAAAGGCTGAACAAAAACGTCCTTCGCGCCCTGACGCCGGTGGAACTCCTGCCGCCGCGGCTGCAGGGGCCTTGATCGATCCAAACGATGCGACCGCAAAGGCCGTCGGCTACGTCGAAGATCACACCAAATCTCCGGCTTCAAAGGGCAATCATTGCTCGACCTGCGGGTTCTATACAAAAAAAGAAAATAAAAATGGCAAAGAGGCCGGCGCCTGCACCATTTTCCCAGGTAAATCCGTCTACGGAAATGCCTTCTGTAATTCCTGGAATAAAAAATCTTAAAGCAGAGGGGGGATTTACCTCCCCCGCTGCTTTTGCGGAAAATTCATTCTAGACAAACTCGCCCTAACCGCGCAGGGCCCGGCGTAAAATCTTTCCGACATTGGTCTTCGGGAGCTCGTCTCTAAATTCGACGACTTTGGGAACTTTGTAATTCGTAAGGGTGAGCTTCGCGTGAGCGATGATGTCTTCGGCAGTCAATGCGGAATTTTTCCTGACCACCACGGCCTTCACCAGTTCACCTGAATGTTCGTTGGGGATGCCGATCGCGGCCACTTCTAAAACTCCGGGATGCGAGGCGATGGCTTCTTCTACTTCATTGGGATAGACATTAAAACCTGAAACTAAAATCAGATCTTTTTTGCGATCGACGATTTTAAAAAATCCATCCGCATCGGCGACGGCAATGTCGCCCGTTTTAAGCCATCCGTTGTCGATGACTTGAGCGGTCTCATCGGGCCTTTGCCAATAACCTTGCATCACCTGGGGGCCTGCACAGCAAAGCTCTCCGGGCTGACCGACGGGAACTTCCTTGCCATCGTCGTCGATGAGCTTAACGTCGGTACTGGGAACGGGGAGTCCGATTGTTCCCACGCGGTGTTTTCCGTCGATGGGGTTGACGCAAACAACGGGTGAAGCTTCGGTCAAACCGTAGCCCTCAACCACCCATGTTTTTGTCAGCTCGAACCATTTTTCAAAAACGGATTTTTGCAAAGCCATGGCCCCGGCGACGCTGATTTTCACCGTAGTAAAATCCACCGTGGTGAATTCAGGGTGGTTCATCAAAGCATTGAACAAAGTATTCACGCCTGACATGATCGTGAAAGGATATTTTTTCATCTCTTTCAAAAAGCCCGGGATGTCCCGCGGATTGGTGATGAGGATGTTGTGGGCTCCGTACTCTAAGAACGCCAGGCAGTTCACCGTTAAAGAAAAAATATGGTACATCGGCAGGGCTGCGAGGGCGATTTCCTTTCCCTCGCTCAGCAGCGGAGTCATCCAGGCGCTGATTTGCATCACGTTCGCGACGATATTGCGGTGGGTGAGCACGGCCCCCTTCGCCACGCCGGTGGTTCCGCCGGTGTACTGAAGAAAGGCGATGTCCTCCATCGCGAGAGGCACTTCCGTGGCAGGCCGCACCGATCCCAGTGTCAGAGCTTGTTGAAAAGTGAAGGCGTTAGGAATTTTATAGGGAGGCACCATTTTTTTGATATAGCGCACAGCCGCGTTTACAATCCATTTTTTCGGAGCCGGAAAAAGATCGCCGAGTTGAGTGATGATCACCGCTTCGATTTTTGTTTCGGGCAGAATTTTTTCAAGCAGATGGGCAAAATTCGCGAGGATCACGATGGCCTTCGCCCCCGAATCCCGAAATTGATGGTGCATCTCGTGCGCGGTATAAAGTGGATTGGTGTTCACCACGATCAGGCCCAGTTTCAAAGCCGCAAAAGCCGCCACCGGAAATTGCAAAAGATTCGGCATTTGAATGGCGATGCGATCGCCTTTTTTCAAGTTTAATTCGTGCTGCAGAAAGGAGGCGAATTGATTCACGAGCGCATCGATTTCTGCAAAACTATAAGTGACGCCCATATTGCTAAAGGCCGGAAGGTCTTTATAACGTTGCACGGCCTGAGCATAAATATCGTAGACCGATTCGTATCGATTCAGGTCAATGTCATGGGGGACACCTTTTGGATAGTGTGAAAACCAGACTTTTTCCATGAACTCTCCTGCAAACGGTGAGGGCGTTTAGCTAATTCTTGTTTTGGCCCTCCCACTCTGTCAAACTATCCTTGCGATGAAAAAAGTTTTTTTGCTTTCACTTTTCACTTTAACTTCCTGCTTTCGCAGTGAAAAGGGTCCTGTCGAAACAGCGGCTGACAAAAAGGTCCAGTCGCCTCCCGTCGTCGCCGCGGCCACGGCACGTGAAAAAAAGAATCCTAAAGATGTGGTGCTGACTCGCTTGGCCCGTTACCTCGAGCAGGCTGATGCCGTTCAACGAGAGGCTTGGTGGGTCGTCGCCGCGGAAAAAAAAGTGCAAGGGCGATCTATTTTCGGTAAGGCGCAGCGGGCCTTGCTGACCGAAATGGGTATGAAACTCGCTAATAAATCCCTTTTTCGTTGTGATCGCTATATTGTGAAACGGGATATCATGGGTCTAACGGGCCTTCCGCAAAAAGGCGAGATTTTCCAAAAGTGCTCGAATCAGGCCGAGTTGATTGCCGAATACGAAATATCTAAAGAAACCACCGCGAAAATTTCTTTCTATCCTCAGTATCTGGGCGAAGTCATGGGTCTTTCGACTTCCATTCTCAATCGCAAAGTGATTTGCGATTTGATGGGAGATGAAGAAGGGAAACTTGAAAAGCTGAAATGCGAAAATATGGCCCAGGACCGCAACGGGACGGAATCCATTCAGTTTACGGTGTATCAGTATGAAAAAGCAGGGAAAAGTTTATTAACTTTGAAAGCGCAAGTTTACGAAGAGCTTTCGCCCATGAAAAAAATCGAGGCGCAAGTTCCCCTCGCCGGAAAAATTCATGTGACCGAAACGCAGGTTGAAGCTCCCGAAGGTTATATCCGCAAATCCGATGTCAAAATGCCTCCTCCTCCACCAAAACCAAAATTTCCGCCCGTGGCTGGACCTCCTGATCAAAACCTTAGGGATAATAGCGATCATAGCCAGGAAGAGGGTTCGACTGAAACGATGCCCGCTGAAACACGGCATCCGCGTTTTCCTTTGAAGCGTGGGGTCCCTCAGCCTGTGCCGGGTCCTGGAGGAGGGCCCACAGCGGTGATTCCTTTAGCTCCACCTGGAAGTGAAATTCCAGAGGGACCGGAGGCTCCTTTGATGATTGATCCCAATGCGCCTGCAGCGGGAGAGCCTGGGGCTCCGGGTCCGGTTGCGCCTTCACTCGATCAACCCAGCGGAGATCATTCGCCGCACCAACAGCAGCAGCTCGATCCCTCGCAAGAGCCGCCGGCCGAGTCGGCGCCGTCTCAACCTCCGCAAAATCCTCTACAACCTGTTCTGGAATTGCCTCCGCCACGCGAACAACCGCAGCAGCAACAACCGCCACCTTCAGGTGAAGATGGGCTGGAAGAGGTGCAGCCTCTCGCTCCGCCGGGCTTGATGCCGCCTTCGGTGCGGTAGGGCCTCAGCCTTATCCCCCGTAATTAAAATTCATCTTGGAGCGCAGGGCCTCGGGCAGGGGAGGGACTTGTGAACGCGGAATCAAATAGGTCGAAAGATTGAAAAAATCGGTAAAAATTTTATGTTTATCCGTCGCGCTTTTGAGGTACTCGTGCCCCGAAGACCCGCCCGTACCAATTTTTTTCCCCAACATCCGATGCGCCATGAGGGCGTGACGGTAACGCCAATTCGTTAGAATTTCGTCGATATCGATGAGACTATTGAGAATTTGAAAAGGCATCTGCAGAATGGCCTGATCACGGTAAAGTTGAATCAGTAAGGCCGCATGCAGAGCCTTGTAGGACAGACGAAAGTGTCCTTGGGCGCAGAGTTCCTCGTAGGCCCTCTCGTCGAAAAGTGCCGCAAAAGTCTTTTCTGTATTATTGATCATTTCAATATTTTTAGTTTTCGTCTCTGGCGAGAGAAGATCGTTTTCACGCACGACCTCGCGGTCGGCCGAGAGCATTTTCTGCACCGCTTTTTGGTAGGATTGCCAAAAGTCATATTTTTCATCATTTAAAAATGGCGTGCGCGCAAGCCAGCTGTCAATCGCATCAAACAAACTCGGTGCGGCCATGGTGGCCGCCATTTCGGCCTGTTGCGACTCTTTGAGATTTTTAAAGAAGGGCGTTTGGTTGTAGTGAATGCGATCGTCCATCCGCAGGCCGAGCTTAGTTTCGATAAGACGAAATTGAAAACTTTGAAATCCTGAAGCGGGATAAAGAAATTCACGGAACTCCAAAAAATCGAGCGGGCGCATGGTTTCGAGCACGTCGATCTGTTGAATGATCATACGCAAAATGCTGGTGATTCGTTGCAGGCGGTGAGAGGCCACACCCATTTGCGTTTCGTCCGCGGTGGAGCTTGAGAAAATCTTCAAAATGGAATCAAGCTCAAATAAAATTTGCTTAAACCACAACTCGTAGGCTTGATGGGTGATGATGAAAAGCAGTTCATCGTGGGCTGGCTTTCCGTACTCGGTGCTTTTGGGGTGCTGGCTGGTTAGAAGGGCTTCGATGCCCAAATAGTCGTGGTAATGAACGGGAGGGTATTTCATAGCGCGGCGAGCTCCTTCAATTTTTTTACAAAACCTTGAACGTCTTTGGATTCGGTGTCCCAACTGGTCATCCAGCGGCACTCCATGGTTTTCTCGTTCCAAACATAGAAAAAATAATCTTCGCGCAGGGCCTTTAACCAAGTCCGCGGAATCTTCGCAAAGACCGCATTGCTCTCAGGCTTCTGAGTGATCTCAACTCCGGGAATACCTTGGCAGCTGCGGTAGAGTTCTTGAGCCATGGCGCAGGAATGCAGTGCCATCTTTTTCCAGAGATCATTTTCAAAATAGGCTAAAAATTGACAGGCGATGAAGCGGCTTTTAGAGGGCAACTGCGCCATTTGCTTGCGGATGTATTTAAAATTTTGCGAGAGGGAAGGGTTTAGGAATAAAACGACTTCCCCCATCATCAGACCATTTTTTGTTCCTCCCAGAGAAACAAGATCGACATTCAAATCCGTCGTAAAGGCCTTGAGAGGAAGATCCAGGTGAACGGCCGCATTGGCAAGACGAGCGCCATCAATATGGACGAAAAGTTTTTTTCCATGGGCCCAATCAACGAGGTTTTTTATTTCTTGAACAGAGTAGACCGTTCCCAGCTCTGTGGGTTGGGTTAAGCTGAGAACCTGAGCCTGAGAAGCATGCTGATCACCTCGACGGATCCAAAGATCCTCGAGACCTTCGGGGGTGATTTTGCCATGAGTGGATGGCACGCTGATCAACTTGCCGCCCGTAAAAAACTCGGGGGCTCCGCATTCGTCATTTTGCAAATGGCTGACGTCGGCGCAAAAGACCGCTTGATAGGAGTTCATCGCGGCTTTGAGAGCGCTCACATTCGCGGCTGTTCCGTTAAAGACAAAAAAAGGCTGGGCCTTTTCGCCAAAGTGTTCGCGAAATTTCTCTTCGGCGAGCAGAGTCCAGGCGTCTGTGCCATAACTGGGGACGTGGCCCTGATTGGCTGAACTGAGCGATTGCAGAATGTGCGGATGGATACCGGCATGATTGTCGCTGCCAAAACCTCGCTTCACGGCGTGCCCTTTGCAAACTGCAGGCTTTCGAAAATAAATTGATGCATCACCAAAGCGGCAAGCCGACTCGTTTGCTGATCTTGATCCAGGGGTGGCGAAACTTCGTAAAGGCCAAGCCCTCGGGTATCGAAATTTTTCAGAAGCCAGGTGAGTGCCGGCTGAAAATCACGAATCGAAAATCCCGTGGCCCAGGACTGGGAGCATCCAGGAGCCTCTGCTGAAGAAAAAACGTCCATGTCCAAACTGACGAAAAGTTTTTTTCCCCGCAAGGGATTTAAACTCTTTTGTAGAGCTGGCAAAAGTCCTTGCGAAAGATCGGCCATGGTCAGCAGGTGTGCGCCCTTTTCCTTTGCCCACGCGGCGTGGAAAGCACTATTGCATTGGTTCTGTAAACCAACTTCGTAGAAATGCACACGGCCTGAGAACTCCTCCAGCAAACGGCGAAAGGGGGTGCCCGAGTGAAAACCCTGGTTTGTGGGACGCACATCGAGGTGGGCATCAAAATTAATGAGGACGGCCTCCTGCGGAAAAGCATCTAAGAAACCGCAGCCATCGGCATAGCCGTAATCATGGCCTCCCCCCAATGTGAGAGTTTTGGTTTGATTTTTAAAGAGCTGTGCGATCACTTTTCGGCCGCGCTCGTGGCGCTCTGCAAGTGGAATATTTGTTTCCAAATCTCCTAAATCAAAGATTTTCGGCAATTGGGGAAAAGCTAAGGAAGGGGTCATTTTGTAAAGGAAGGAACGAATGGTGGCAGGAGCTTTCGCTGCGCCCAAGCGTCCACCGTTCATTTTTATACCTTCGTCATCGGCATAGCCATGGATGGAAAAATCATAGGCAGAAGAAGTCAGTTCGGTCGGAGTGATGAAGGGCGCGGCGAGAAGGACACCTTCTCCCAAACGTGGATCCTCTTTGTCATTTTTTGTAAAAAGCAAAGAAGAGTCGGTGGGTTTAAACCACATCTTTATTTTTTCCAGCGGATTAAGCGCATGGTCGAACTGGCGTTTCCAGTTTCAGAATTAAACACGCGCAGAATGGCTTCGGTTCCCTCGAACTCGAGAGTTCCAAAAAGAGTGGAATTACGGCTCGACAGAAAAACGGCCCACTGATTTCCGCGGAAAGGAGCGACGCTGTAACGGATATCTGTTTTATCAAGGTTCAGAATGAGAGGATGAGTGTTGAAAGGATAAACGCTGAGATCTGTGAAACTGGTGAAATCCATCACGCTGCCGCCGCTGTACCAAAGACCCAGCATTTTTTTGAGGCCCACGTAATCTAAGCTTGTGATGAGGACCGTTTTTTTATTCTCATCGATCTGGCCGTTGCCAATGAACGTATCGCCCGATTCCATTTTCGCGATGGAGTCCGTGACTTCGCCGGGAAGTGAAGAAACCTGGTATTTTTGAGATCCATAATTGAAAGTGATAAAGGAACCTTGAACATTTTTTTCAAGGACTCCCGTGAGGCTAATGGCCTGTGCCGCAAAGGCCCCTAATGTCGTGAAAAGAACGCTGATTAAAATCTTCATGGAGATCTTCTGGCATGGAGGACTCACCCGGTCAAAATGAAAAACTCAAAGTGACAATTAGAGTCAAAGCTCGTCTTTTTGGCTCTACGAGTTAACGGACTAATTGCTTATCTTTCATGCAGGAAGGCTTCTAAAATAATCAGAAAGGGAAGTTTGTGATCAAAAAACAGAAAATTGTTTGTGATTATGAAGTTGTTGGACTAGGGGCTAAGCGACGCCAGGATCTCATTGCGTCTCAAATCTCTTCGCAATATGTGCTTAAAAAGCATGCCATCTCATTTATGCCTGGTCTCTGGGAGGAGACGCTTGATTGGCTTCGCCCGGTCGAGGTGATTGCGGGAGGCGATTTTGATCAAAAGGCCGCACTACTGAAAGTTTTTAAGCCCATTTTTAGACAGGCTGAAAAAAAATTAGGAACCTCAGAATTTGCTTCCTTGCACCAGGATTACTTACAGGAAATGCCCTGGCGAGAAGGCTTAATTTTTGATCACTATCGTTACTTTGCCTTTTTTCTTCAGCAGCGCTTTCCTCAGCGCTTGGATTTGATTCAAGCAACATCGTGGGACTGGACTCAGTTTTGGCTGCAGTACGCGGACTTCCCCTTCGGAAAAAAATCTTCGCGGCAACAATATCTGCAGATCAATCCTGGTCTCGTGACGCTGAGAATGATTCAGGGAGCTTCGCTTGTAGGGATTGAGCAGGGCCTCTACGCTTTTTGTTACCAGAGGCATCGCAATGATGTTTTCTGGAGGACGCTCACTTCGATCGAAGCGGAGATCTTGGATGAATTGGCAGAAGACCGCTTTTTCAATCGGGAACAGCTGATTGAAACGCTGCTGCTCGATGGTCATAAAGACGCGAGCGAGATCGCCTCGAGCCTTGACCGCCTCAAGCAAGATCAATTTATTTTCTAAGTCACCGTGGTTTTGATAACTTCGGCCAAGTGCTGAATTTGCATTAGGGGATGCGCGCCCACGGATTGAATCATCAATCTTTTGGGAGCATCGTTTTTTGGCACACCTTCGTAAGTGATCAGGCGATCGAGAGCATTCGCGGTGGCGACGATAACGGCGAGAGGATCCTGCTGACTTTCATTCAGCTTCAGTGGCCCCGAGCCATCGACTTTTTCTTCATGTTGGCTGATAATATGCAGAACCGTTTGGTCAAAATGCTTTTTATCGCGGATTTTTTGCGCACCCAGTTGAGGATGCTGCAGATAAAGGGCGAGCTCCTCCTTGCTGAAACTTTTCAATGGTCGATTGAGGGACAGGGCACTGTCGTGGTGGCCGTAGTCATGCAGCAGGGCGCCCAGGGTCATCAGTTGAATTTTTTTTGAATCGATCCCGCCCATGCGATTTGCCAGGGCGACGGCAAGGGTGGCCACGGTGACTCCGTGGTGAGAAATGCTTTGGTCGCTATTTTGAATATTCATGATGGCCGAAACGGCCTGCGTATTTCCCATCAGGAATTGAACATACTTTCCAGCGGCATCGCGGGCGTTGTTGTAGGACTCGACGTTTTCCGGATTTTCGAAAACTTCGTCGGCGTTCGCCTGCTGGGCCCCTTGAATAATTTCGGCACGGACATTGATGTTTTTTCCGGAACCCGTATCGTAGGCCATGTCGATATTCTGTTGTAAATAGCGGCGGTAGAGAGGTTCTTCGCTGGTGAGGATGTACATCTTACGCAGTTTTTTTTGTTTCAGGCGATCGAGCCTTTCACCTTCAAAGCTATCACCTTGGCGAAGGTACAGGACCATTTTCTCGTTGATCTTGACGTAGGCATTGAAATCAATTTTTTGATCTCCGCGCAATGTGCTCACCCGAACAGATACATAATCCATTGCTTCAGTTCCCTTCGTTTGCTAGCATTGCTCTATGCCCATAGATAAAGAAATTGTAAAAGAATTTGTTGCCGAGTCAAAGAACTTGATCCATCTGCTGACAACTTTGCTCGAGTCGATCGAGGGCGACTTCAGTCGTGTGAAGAAATTGTCCGATTTTGGCAACGTGGTGGATCGAATTATGGGTGGCGCGCAAAGTTTATCTTTGCTTGCCCCTCCGGATCATGCTCTGCATTTGATTTCCGATTACGCGACTTTATGTAAGTCCGTCAGCTACAAGGCGTCGCAGATTAAAGAAAATCGGCAGCTGTTTGATGTTTGCGTCGCTTTACTTTTAGACGGGGCCGAAACCCTGGGGATTTTAATCTCTAAGTTAGATCAGGATATTCGTCGCGATCAACTCAGAAAAATGATCCCGGATGCCTTTCTGGAGCGCCTGCGTTGGATCTCGGGACAGTTCGCGAGCGGGGTCAGCTCTTCCGTCGGCAGCACCAGCCTCGATCAGAACGAGATCGACGCCCTGATGAAAAAGCTAGGTGTTTAGAGATTGAAATTCGAATTGATGAAGTGTCCACTGGGCCAGTTCTCCCAACTTGGGATGTTCAAGGAGGGCTTCGACTTCGGGCTTTAGCTGGCTGAGATGTCGATTCCCGGCGACAACGAGCGCATTTTTTTTCAGTCCAAAAGAGCCCGCTCGAGCAAGGGCAGTTCCTTGAAAGTCCTTCGTTAATTTCTTCCCCGAACTGGCTAAGAGATAGCGAAGATCGGCGATTAGAATTTCCACCTCATTTTCGTCGAGAGAAAGCATCGTTTCCGTTTTCAGCTGGGCTTTGAAAATTTTTTGATTCCACGGGCAGACAGTTTGGCAAAGATCGCAGCCAAAAAGCCAATCCCCTATTTTCGCCCGCAGCTCCAGGGGAGGAACTTGGCGGGACTCAATGGTGAGATAGGAAATACATTTGCGTGCGTCCATTTCACGCGGGGCCGTCAAAGCCTGGGTCGGGCAGATTTGCATGCAGCGTTGGCAAGTCCCGCAAAAATCAGGCAAGGGCTCAAGCTCTGTTTTTTCTTCAAGTGAAGTCAGGATTTCACCCAAAAAGAAAAGACTCCCGTGGCGGGGGTGAATCAAACAAGTGTTTTTACCCACCCAGCCCAATCCTGCGCGGTAAGACAGATCGCGTTCCAAAATAGGTGAGCTATCAGTGAAGCAAAGAAATTCATGTTCGGGATAGCGGGCACGCAGGTCCCCTGCCAAGTTTTCAAGTTTTTGCCGAAACCACAGATGATAATCCTCTCCTTGCGCGTACAAACTGAGTCTTGCCTTGCGCAGCGGAAAGCTCTCCAGAGGTCGAGGATGCGGAAAGTAGGGCATGGCGAAAGTCAGAGCCGTTTTGGCCTGCTTCCATTTAAGTTGAGGATTTTCTTTGGTCGAGGCGTGTTCGGCCAGATAGGACATATCGCCATGTTTATTATCCTGCAGCCACTGGGCGTAAAAATCAAAACTCAAAGGTCTTGTCAGCGGCGCCAGTCCATAATGAGAGAAACCCCAACGGAGAAGGCTATCATCGAGAAATACTTTGAGCTCTGCTTGCATATTCCTTACACTTGAAGTGGATGAAGATTCAGATTTCAATCTTACAATCACACTATCAGTGGCGCGCCGTTTGTGCAATTTATCAAACGTTGAAGCTCCATGGATTTCAGGCGCTCCTCGCCGGAGGCTGCGTGCGTGACGCCTTTATGGGACGTCGTCCGCAAGATTTGGACGTCGCGACCGACGCCACGCCGGAAGCCCTTGAAAAATTATTTCCCCGCACCGTACCCGTGGGGAAATCCTTTGGCGTGATTCGAATATTGATTGAAAATGTCGAAGTGGAAGTAGCGACCTTTCGTCAAGACGGGGAGTACAAAGATGGCCGGCGTCCCGGCAGTGTCACCTACGCCACTCCGCAGATCGATGCCCAACGGCGGGATTTCACCGTGAACGCGATTTTTTTGGAACCCAGCCTTGAGGTGGCTCTTGATTTTGTTGAAGGCGAAAAGGACATCGAGGCGGGAATTTTACGCACGGTCGGGCAACCTCTCGCGCGCTTTTCTGAAGACTATCTGCGAATTCTGCGGGCCGTCCGCTTTGTCGGGCAGTTAGGCTTCACGATTGAACCAGAGACGTTTGCCGCCATCCAAAAGCTAGCGAAGAAAGTTCTTTCGGTCAGTGTTGAGCGCTTGCAGGACGAAATGACAAAACTTTTAGCGACGCCCTACCGCGAAAGAAGTTTTATCATCTTGCAGGAGACGGGGCTGATGAAAATTCTATTTCCTTTTCGTGAGGGGAATCTTTCTTTTCTGCCAATTCCAACGCGGAAAAGCTGGCATCTGTGGAGCCTTTTTTTTCTGCCACTTCTATCCCTTGCTGACGGTGTTTCTGCCTTGAAACGCGAAATTTCAACCCTGCGTTTTTCAAATCACGATAAAGAGTGCCTGAACAAATCTTTTCAAATTTTAAGAGAGCCTGAAAAATTTTTTAAACGGCGCTTTGGCGAAAAATTACTCGATTATGCGGAAGAACCGACGCGTTGGGCCTGTCAGGTTTTGGTTTTCATGCAAACGCCTTTTCAAGAGGGGATCGAAGAGTTGCACGTGAATTGGTTGAAATTGGATGAACAGCTGCCCGCGCCTTTTTTAAGTGGCAACGATTTGAAAGACCATTTACAAGGAATTCAGATCGGGGTGCGCCTCCGAGAAGCCTACGTCTTGCAGCTGGAAGGCCATCATGTCGATCGCGAGGAAGCCTTGCTGTGGCTGAAGGTCAGCGATGAGTAATCCTTCTTACTTGCCGAGCACCTGGAAGCGTTGTTTTGCCTTTGCCTTCGATCAATTCGTTATGATTCTTCTGTATTTTCCACTTTGGGGATTCTGGTACGAGATGATGACTTCAGATGAAGAAGTGATCTATGTTCCCCTTTCAGTTTACGCTTTTTTTCTGCTTTTTCCGTTTTTTTATGAGTTTATTTTCTTATTCCTTTTTCAGCAGACGCCCGGCAAATGGGTCTTTGGTTTATGGGTTGTTTCGCCCTCGGATCCTGCGCGACCCCTGACCTGGGTGCAGGCCTTTCTGCGGGCTCTCGTCGGAAGGTTCAGCTTATTTTTTTCCTGGGCGCCCTACGCTTTGGTTTTTTTCACTTACGATCGCAGACATCTCGTCGATTGGGTGGCGGAAACCCGCGTTTTGCAAGACACTCCTCGGGCCAGGCCGCCGAAAATACGTTGGATTGTCGGGATTATTCTAGTTCTTTTTTATGTGAGCGAAGGTTTTGAACACGCGATGTACACATGGGACAGCATCGATTGGGATTCGGGTCGGGTGGATTTGCAAGAGGCCTTCGGTGAAAATGCCTTCGATTGGGTGAACCTCGATTTCGAGGACGAGGACTGAGACTAGGACTGAGACTAGGACTGAGACTAGGACAAATCCGAAATCAAAGAAGCATAAGAATTTAGAGCGAATTGATCTTTTCGTGGAGTTTCTTCGCAAAAATCAGGTCAAAAATACTATCTCCGGAAATGGCGTTGTCCCTGATTTGTTGAATAGCGACGTTGGGAGTGCAACTCACGATTTTATTTTCGAGGGCTGTCATTCGGTGAAAATGATAGGCCAAAATTAAAATTTTAGAAAGAGGCTCGATATCGGCTGCGATGAGCGCCTGCGGGAAGCCTTTACCATTTCCCATTTCACGGTGCTGACCCATGGCCGCTGAAATCTCGGGGTTCAGCGAGACTTTTTTCATTTTAACCATATTGACGGAGCGATCGGGATAGGTTTGATAAGTTTTTATCTCCTCCACGCTCATCTCTGCTTCTTTTTTTGAAGTGATGGAAGGGGGGATTTGCGCGAGTCCAATGTTGTGCAGGAGCCCCGCAAGAGCTGCGTTTTTCCTCTGCTCTTCGGGAAAGCCAAGAAGTTGTGCAAAGAAAGCGGCAAAGGCCGCAATGCTGATGGCATCGTGATAAGTCGTTCGCGTATTACCGGCAAAGCGGCAGATCTCGTTAAAAAGGCTTCGGGTCTCCCGGTCCTGGGTGAGCTCGAAGGATTCGATAATGCTGAGGCATTCGGCCATGATGCGACGGCCTTCTTGGAAATCGCCCGTTGCGCTGTTCATGAAATTCGCCATGATGGCAAAGATGGACTTCTTCGATTTTTGAAATTTTTCGGTCATCGAAACGGGCACGGAAATGTTCCGCGCCGAAAGCATCGTGCGCGCGTATTCGAAGAAAGCCTTCATCTGGGTTTTTTTTATATACATATTCTGCTGGGACTGGGCGAACTTACCGATCATTTTTTCGTCGATTTGGGCGCCCGCTTTGCGAAAGAGAACTGTCTTTTGATTGGCGGGGAGATGCACGTAGATATCGAAATTAATTTCAGAATCGGCTTCGAGATCGCGCAAATCCACCGGCATCAGCGCCGTGATTGGAATATGCTCGCCTTCCATATCGATGGGGGCCAAATGTAAAACCATGTCGGAAATGAATTCCCGGTCGTAAGAGCTGTGCATGAGCTCCGACGCGCCATTTTTTTTGACATTTTCAAAATCGATTCCGGAATCGGAAGCGTGAAGCACCAAAATCGAAGTCGACGGGAAGGTCATCTTGATCGATTGTGCCCATTCGCTTGCGATCTCCGTCCCCCCCTGGCCATCCAGAAGCGACAAAAGAGGTTGAAAATCGTCGGCGGGCGAATCGAGGATCTCGTCCACTGATTTGAAGAATTTCATTTTATAGGGATAATAGCCTTGGAGAATCGTTTGGATCGAATCCCAAAAATCTTGGCGAGGGCTTGCGATGAGGACATCAACTGTCTTCGCACCGGCTCCCTCTGCCATTATTGCACCGTGATCTCCACGTGGAAAGTAGTCTTGTTTGTTAAATGAAAGGGAATAACGAGGGTTGCGCTTTTTTCGGCTTTGCTAATTTGAAAATTCCCGCGGATGACCGAGGGGATAGCCATTTCAAAATTGTAACCGAGTTGATTTAAAGTTGTTTTCGCACAACCGTAAATCATATTGGTCAGTTCGCCGACCGCATCCGCCACATCTTGATTTACTTCGGCATGTTTTTCGCCGAGCATATTCTCCAGAATGGTAAATATGCTGTTCTTATCGTAGGAAATAAGCAGTGTTCCCTTGAGAGGGGGCGCGACCATGCCAACCATTCCGGCGATGTCGCCTTTGACATTGAGGTTTTGCTCAATGTAAGGCTTTCCCGGAGTGACATCCGTTTGCGCCATGGTCTTCATCGTTTTAATAACTCCGTCGACAAAGGCGTTGATCAGGCGTTTGTCGAAGAGGGGGTTTGTTTCTGTTTTAAGTGCTGCTGACATGAAACCGCCTACGAGGCTTTCGCCGTGTTAGGGTTGTGTTTAGCCCAGACGCGTTCCATTTTGGCTTTCAGAGTGGTCGAATTGAAAGGTTTGACGACATAGTCAGAAACGCCAGCTTTGGCCGCTTCTAAAATGTGTTTTTGCTCACTTTCAGCCGTGATCAGCATAAAAGGAAGGTCTTTGAGGCGCGCATCGGCTTTGCAAGCTTTTAAGAGATCAATACCCTGCATTCCTGGCATGTTCCAATCTGAGATCACGAATTGAAAGGGCTTGCCTTGCTCGTGGGCTTGCTGAAGAAGGGGGAGGGCGTTTTTGCCGTCATCAGACTCCTCGATATGGCTATAGCCCAGTTCGGTTAAAACTTTTTTGATAATCTTTCTCATGGTGGCGAAATCGTCGACAACGAGGAATTTAGTGTCTAATGGAAACATAAATGAGGATCTCCGGTTAGGTTTAAGCATTACGCAGTACAAACTTCCTGACTTATCGGTCTAGTTTTTAAAAACTAGAGTCCAAAGCTATTGCGAATTCGGGAATTACTTGTCAGACTTTATGACAGGTGGTCGTGCTTTTTAAGACGTGTGTCCTGGATGACTGGTCGAGGAAAGTGCTAGAAAAAGGGAAAAGAAACAATTTACGGGAGGGAGCAAGGATGCTCAGAGATGTCCTCATTCAAAAGGGTCTTTCAAACAGAGAAGCCGAAGTCGCTGAACTCGTTTCGAAGGGTTTGTCTAACAAGGAAGTTGCAAATCAGCTTTTTGTCACAGAAAAAACGGTGAAATTTCACTTAACGAACATTTATAAAAAAATGAACGTGAAATCTCGCGCACAGCTGATTGTTTGGTGCTTGCCTCACCTTGGTTTCGTCGAAAGCGAAATTCGTGCAGAGAGCAACAACCAAGCGGCAGCCGCGGCGGCCTCTTACAATAACAGCAATGTCACTCAAACCATTCCTGCAGGTTCTGCAACGGTTGCGGGTGCGACGACTCTTCCCGGTGGTGGATTCAACCGTAATAACGGTGGATCTGACGTCGGAATGGGCGGAATTTAGATTTTAGAAGTGGGGTTGTTGCAACTTGGCTGAAATAAGTAAAAAACCTGTTTCGGCGTCTCAAGTTGTAATGACCCAGCTCGTATTGCCTTCTCATACCAACGCCCTGGGTTCCATTTTTGGTGGAACAATCATGTCCTGGGTTGATATCGCTGCGGCCATCGCCGCCCAACGCCATTCCCAAAAAGAAGTTGTGACTGCTAGTATTGATGGTCTGAATTTCGTCGCTCCTGTCTATAAGGGATGGGTCGTTAATTTGAAAGCCAGTGTGAATTTCACCGCCAGAACATCCATGGAAGTCGGTATCCGCGTCGATGCCGAAAACCCAAAAACCGGCGAGACGTTCCACACCGCCAGTGCCTACACCACTTTTGTCGCCTTAGGTTCCAGCGGAAAACCCATCGAAGTTCCGGGACTCATTTTAGAAACAGAAGACGAGATTCGTCGCTTTTCTGAGGCCAAAGCCCGTCGCGAACAACGTCTCTCCATCCGTCGCAAACCTTAATTTTTTTATTTTACAATCTGCCGGCAAAGAAGCGGCTATTTCACGATATAATTTTTCCATCGGCTGATCAGACCCGGGGTCAATTGGGTGTAGCAAACCGTTCCTTCGGTCGCCGTTTCCTTGCGCAAAATGCGGGTTTCGCGATTGAGGTCAAAAATCTTGTGCTCTTCTTGGCGAGGGAAGTAAAGTTGCACATCGGTCTGGGTTTCGGACACGATATCGGCCATCATCCGTTTCAGCTGCTCGACACCTTGGCCGTTCAGCGCACTGACAAAAATCCGTGGGTATTTTTTCACACGAAATTGCCGTTCGATTGGCGCAATATCGGACTTATTAAAAACATGGATGATTTTCTTATCTTGCCAGTTGAATTCCTTGATCAGCTGATCCACCACTTCAATCTGTCGTTCCATATTGGGTGAGGACAAATCAATCACGTGCAAAAGCACATCGGCTTCGGCCGACTCTTCAAGCGTTGCTTTAAAGGCTTCAATCAATTGCGTGGGAAGCTTCCGAATAAACCCCACCGTATCGGTCACGACCGCAGGCGGGCCATCGGGCAAAAAGATTTTCCGCGTGGTTGGATCCAAAGTCGCGAAGACCTGATTTTTCGCGACCACTTGCGCGCCGGTGAGCCGGTTCAAAAGAGAGCTCTTGCCCGCATTGGTGTAACCGATTAAAGCAAAACTCGGAATTTCATGACGTCGACGCGATTGCCTGTGCTGCGCGCGATTCTTTTGCACGCCCTCTAGCTTTTTTCGAATCAGGGCGGCTCGCTCGCGCACCCGGCGACGGTCGTTTTCAAGAGCCGTTTCACCTGGACCCCTTGTTCCAATCCCGCCCCCTTGGCGTGAAAGTGAACCCAACCAAGCATCAACCATGCGGGGCATCTGATCCAGCAACTGCGCGAGCTCCACTTGAAGTTTTCCTTCAAAGGTCTGGGCCCGCTGGGCGAAAATATCGAGAATTAATTGATTGCGATCCAGAACACGAACGCCCACGGTCTTTGCCAAATTTCTTTGCTGAACGCCAGAAAGATGATGATCCATGATCACCAAAGTCGCTTGTGATTCGCGAACCATTTCGGCAACTTCTTCGACCTTGCCACTTCCTATCAGGGTCGCGGGGTTCCACTGTGGCAAAGTTTGGATCAAGGCACCCACAACTTCACCGCCCGCCGCAACCACAAGCTCTTCAAGTTCGAGTAAATTTTCTTTGATTTCTGAAAGGGGCTCTGTTTTAAGGCCCACTCCGATGACTATGGCGCGATCGTTTGATTGGACATGGCTCTGGCCGTTTGGGACATTGGTCGTCGTCAAGCTTCGCAACTCCTTCACTGAATTCACTGTTCAAGAAAGGCCTCTCCTCAAGTCTAGCATGGGGCAAAAGAAAACCAACAAAATAAACAAGACTCCTCGAAAAAGCTCAGAACAAGGGGCCCTTTCGAGGAGGTTGTCTTAAAGTGAAGCTTGCGGTCGGCTTTTGCGGAAATCCTTTATGTATTGAGCCTCAAGAGCTGTTAGGACACAGGAATTAACAATTTGATCGACCGTGCTGGTGCGCTGAAGAACGTTGGCTGATCTGCGAACGCCCATCAAGAACGGACCGATCACTTCCACTTTTCCAACCTGTTGAACAAATTTATAACAAATATTCGCGGACTCCAAATTGGGGAAAATCAGGATATTGGCGCCATTTTTCAAATCGCTGAAAGGGAAAATTCTTTGCATAATCTTCTGATTAACAGCGGTATCGGCCTGCATATCTCCATCCACCATCAAATCGGGCCGCAAAGTCTTCACAATTTCAGCAGCCCTTTTCATTTTCTGCGGGGTCTCGCCTTCGCCGCTGAAATTAGAATAGGAAAGCATGGCGATGCGGGGCTCGATGCCAAAATACTTTGCTACCCGCGCGGCCTGGATGGCCATTTGTGCGCATTGCTCCGCCGTCGGATTGATGTTCACCGAGGTATCCGAGAGGATCATGATTTCATTATCGGCCAAAACAAAATTCAAACCGGCAGGGACGCCGTCTTGGTGGAGTCCAATCGTTTTTAAAATAGGGCGAACGGCTTCGGCATAATTTTGCGAAGCGCCCGCGACCATCCCGTCCGCGTCGTCCATCATCACCATCATCGAAGCAAAATAATTCGGATCCGACATAAGACGTTCGGCCTCGTTGGAGGTGACTCCTCGGCGCTGGCGTTTAATGAAAAGTTCATGGGCGTAAGTCTCAAACTTGGGGTGAAGAGGGGGGTTGAAAATGGTGACATTGGAAAGTGTTCCCAGCTCCAATGTCTTAATCTTTTCCCTTATTCTTTCCGGCGAACCAAGCAAGATGGGCTCGCAAATTTTTTCTTCCACCAGAATTTGCAGGGCCTTGAGGACCTTTGTCGTGGCGCCTTCCGGAAAAACGATCTTAGGCAGAGCGCCACCGTTAGCGGCCGTGTTTTGGTGCACCCGATTGATCGCAGAGCGAATGAAAACCTTTGAAGCTCCTTGAAAAGCCTCTAAGGTTTCTTTGTAAGCTTCCCAATCCGTGATAGGTTTGGTGGCGACTCCACTCGCGATGGCGGCCTTCGCGACTGCCGGTGCGACCCACAAAAGAACGCGCGAATCAAAGGGCTTTGGAATGAGGTATTCGCGACCAAACTTAAAGTTTTTCCCACCGTAAGAGTCGGTGACCCGGTCCGGAACATCTTCACGGGCCAGTTTCGCTAGGGCATAGACCGCGGCCAGTTTCATTTCTTCGTTGATTTGGGTCGAGCGAGTGTCTAAGGCCCCTCTAAAAATAGAAGGAAACCCCAGCACATTGTTCACCTGATTGGGGTAATCCGATCGCCCTGTCGCAATGATGGCATCGGGTCTGGCCAGACGCGCCACCGGCGGAGTGATTTCCGGATCAGGATTGGCCATGGCAAAAATGATGGGATCTTTCGCCATATCTTTGAGCATTTCTGCGGTGAGCGCTCCGCCCACCGAAAGCCCAACAAAAACGTCAGCGCCAGCCAGGGCTTGACTTAAAGTTCTGGCTTCAGTTTCGGAGGCAAAGTGTTCTTTATACTTATTCATTCCCGCCGTGCGCCCCTTGTAAATAACCCCTTGAGAGTCGCACATGATGATATTTTCGCGGCGGGCGCCGAGGGAGATGAAAATCTTTGCGCAGGAGTTCGCCGATGCTCCGGCGCCGTTCACGACGATCCGAATTTTTTCCATTTTGCGGTGAGTGATCTCGCATGCATTGAGCAGGGCCGCGCCCGAAACGATGGCGGTGCCGTGTTGATCGTCGTGAAAAACGGGGATTTTCATCTCTTTTTTAAGACGTTCTTCAATTTCAAAACACTCGGGGGCTTTAATGTCCTCGAGATTGATGCCACCAAAAGTCGGTTCAAGGGCACGGACCGCCTGGCAAAAACTATCGACGTCATTGGCATCGACCTCGATATCAAAGACATCAATTCCGGAAAATTGTTTAAACAAAATGCCCTTTCCTTCCATGACCGGCTTGGAAGCTAAGGGACCAATGTTGCCTAGACCCAAAACGGCGGTGCCGTTTGAGATCACTCCGACCAGATTTCCCTTCGAGGTATAGTCATAAACTTTGGTAGGGTCCTTCGCGATGGCTTTACAGGGAGCCGCCACCCCAGGCGAGTAGGCGAGGGAAAGGTCTTTTTCGGTGACGCAGGGCTTGCTCGAGATGACTTCGATTTTTCCAGGTTTGCCTTTGGTGTGATATTCTAGGGCTTCTTGATCCAGGGCGAGGGCCTTTTGTTTTTCTAAATTTTCCAAAGTGTGAGCTCCTTCGTTGAAGAGTCCAGACTCTATTCAAATCCCTGAAGACGGTCATGCCGCAAAGGGTCGGTTGAGACGGGAAGCCGGAGAAGCAAAACAGTGGCGTGAAGTTTTTGTTTTATCTTTGTCAGACCTCACCAGCGCCAAAATTCCATTTGGTCCCGCGCGTGATAAAGCGTATCATTTGAAGGCTTTACAAAAAGATTACCAAGGAGAGGTTATGAAGTCACCACGTGACGTGGTTATCGTTGATGGAGTGCGAACGCCCTTTGCAAAAGCGGGGACGAAGCTTGCCAAGGTTCATCCGGCCGAACTGGGCAAAGTGGCCCTGAAGCAACTCATCGCGCAAACAAATTTGGACGTGAATCTCATCGATGAAGTGATTATCGGCAATACAGGAAATCCTGTCGATGCCGTGAATATTTCCCGCGTCGTGGCCCTCAATGCCGGAGTTCCGCAAAAAACCTCGGCCTATACCGTGCATCGCAATTGTGCTTCGGCTTTAGAGTCGATTTCAAACGGTTTTGAAAAAATCAAATCTGGCACCATGGATGTGATCATCGCGGGCGGCACCGAAAATATGTCGCAGATGCCGATCCTTTTACCAGAAAAGATTCAAGCTATTTTTGGTAAGCTGCTCGCGGCGAAGGGCCCTAAGCAGGCTTTGCCTTTGCTGCTGGAACTTTTCAAAGCCGATCTGAAACAGATTAAAGCTCTTTTCACCGCGAACCAACGGGATGATTTTTTTCCGGTGATTGCGGTGATGAAAGGTCTGACCGATCCCTTCGTCGGCATCAACATGGGACAAACCGCCGAAATTCTCGCGAAAGAGTGGGGCCTTACGCGCGAGATGCAGGACCAGTTCGCCCTGCGCTCGCATTTATTGGCTAGCAAAGCGATGAAGGAAGGCCGCATGCAGGAAGAAACCACGCCTGTTTATCTGGCTCCCGAATACAAAGAAATCGTGGCCGAAGATATTGGCCCTCGCGAAACGCAAACTCTCGAAGCTCTGGCTAAACTGAAACCTTTCTTTGATAAAGCGACGGGTACCATCACCGCCGGTAACTCTTGCCCCATCACCGATGGGGCCGCGATGGTGCTTTTGATGTCCCGGGAAAAAGCCCAGGCCCTCGGCTATAAACCGAGCGCGGTGATTCGCTCCTACGGCTTTGCGGGCTTAGAGCCCGAGCGCATGGGGCTGGGGCCAGCCTACGCGACTCCTTTGGCTTTGAAACGTGCGGGCTTAGAGCTCAAGGACATGGGCCTCATTGAATTGAATGAAGCTTTTTCGGCGCAGGTGATGGCTTGTCAGCGCGCGATGGATTCAGATCAATTCGCAAAGGACAAGTTAGGCCTTTCTAAAAAAGTCGGCGAGATCAATACCGACATTTTGAACGTCAACGGTGGAGCCATCGCCTTAGGGCATCCGGTGGGGGCGACGGGGACGCGTCTTGTTCTCACTTTGATGAAAGAAATGAAAAGGCGAAATGTGCAGTATGGACTTGCGACTCTGTGTATTGGTGGCGGCCAAGGCGGCTCCATGATCATCGAAAGAGAAGGATAGAAAATGAGTATTCAAGAGAGCATTAAAATTGTTCCTCAAGGTGAGATCGCCATCGTGGAATTTGATCTGATCGGCGAGAAGGTTAATAAATTCTCGACCCCGGTTATGATGAGATTGAAAGAAGTTCTGCAAGAGATCGCGCGCTCTTCTTATAAGGCCGTGATTTTTAAATCGAATAAGAATAAAATTTTTATCGCCGGTGCAGATATCGAAGAAATCAAGACGATGACCACAAAAGAGCAATTCAATGAAGCGGTGAAGGGCGGCCAAGAGATCATGAATATGGTCGAAGATCTCGCTATTCCGACTTTTGCCGCGATCAACGGGGCCTGTATGGGCGGAGGTTGCGAATTTGTGATGTCCTGTGATTACCGCATCGCGAGTGATGATCCTTCAACTAAAATCGGTTTACCAGAAACTCAATTGGGAATTATCCCCGGCTTTGGGGGCACCGTGCGGATGCCGCGTATTTTAGGACTTGCGGCCGCCTTCGATATTATTTTAGCGGGAAAAGCGGTGAACTCTAAAAAGGCGCTCAAAATAGGTCTGGTCGATAAAGTTGTTCATCCGAATTTGCTGATGGATTTTGCGACTAAGTGGGCGAAAGAAATCATCGCGGCCGGCGGTAAAAAACGCCGCAAAACCTACGAACCCAAAGGTTTGATGAATCATGTCCTTGAAGGAGTCGGTCAGGGGATCGTCTTCCGCAAGGCGCGCGAAGGGGTGATGAAACTCACGGGCGGTCACTATCCCGCTCCGCTAAAGGCTATTGAGGTCATCAAAAAAACCTACGGTAAAGATCGCGAAACGGCTTTGCTTCTGGAGCGCGAAGCTTTTTGCGAGCTGGGCGTAACCGATGTTTCAAAAAACCTAATCCATGTTTATTACCTCACCGAAATGGTCAAGAAGCAGACGGGGATTGCCGGCAGCCAAGCAAAAGCGCGCCCGGTTTCCCATATGGGTGTGCTGGGTGCAGGGACCATGGGGGGCGGGATTGCCTATGTGGCCGCCGATAAAGGCATCGACGTGCGCATGAAGGATCTCAATGTCGAAGCTCTCAGCAAGGGTCTGAAGCACGCGAGTGACCTATGGCGCAAATTGGTGAAGCGTAAAACAATCGATAGTTATCAGTTTCAACAGAAGATGTCGCTTGTTTCGACGACCACGAACTATTCGGGGTTCAAAAACATGGACGTGGTCGTTGAGGCGATCGTTGAAGATATCAACATCAAGCAAAAAGTGATCGGCGAGTGCGCCGGTGAAATGCGTCCCGATGCGATCATCGTCACCAATACCAGTTCACTCAGCGTCAGCGAAATTGCTAAGGGTCATCCGCGTCCTGAGTTTTTTGCGGGCATGCACTTTTTCAATCCGGTGAACAAGATGCCCCTAGTAGAGGTGATTCGCGGTGAAAAAACCTCGGAAGAAACCATCGCCACTATTTTTGAACTCTCCAAGCGCATGGGGAAAATGCCCGTGGTGGTGAAAGATGGTCCGGGATTTATGGTGAATCGTTTGCTTTTGCCTTATATGGGCGAAGCCGCTTTCCTTTTGCAAGACGGGATGAGCGTCGAAGTGGTCGATAAGGCGTTCGTTAAAGAATTCGGCATGCCCATGGGACCTTTTGCTTTGATGGATGAAGTCGGTCTCGATGTTTGCATCAAGGTGTTGAAAATTTTTAAAAAGTCTTTTGGCGAGCGGATCGAAATGGCGGCTTGCATGACCTTGCTAGAAAAATCAGGGCGCCTCGGTAAAAAGAACGGCAAAGGCTTTTATCTTTACGCCGAAGACGGAAAAAGAGGGGATGTCGATTCTTCAATTTATGCGGCTCTTGAGCTTCCCGCGCCCACCAATCCTTTGGCCCCCAAGGAGTGCTTGGAGCGTGGAATTTTTGCCATGGTGAACGAATGTTCTCTCGCCTTGATTGAAGATAAAATCGTCGAGAGCCCGCAGGAAGTTGATCTCGCGATGATCATGGGAACCGGCTTTCCGCCCTTCCGCGGAGGGCTGCTGCGTTATGCCGATTCGATTGGCGTCGTTTACATCGCCGATCAGCTGGAAATGTACGCGAACGAACGTAAGGCAAGTCGACTTAAGCCCGCGACACCGTTGCGCAACATGGCTAAAACACAGCGCAAATTTTACTCTTAGGTTCTTCTGTAAATCCCCGTCCAGGGGAGGGAGAGGGCGGCCATCACGTCTTGAGCCGCCCTCTCTGTTGATTCAACCCATAAGAAACGCTTATGGGCTTCATTTGACTATTTATCTAGTTTTTCCCAATCCTTTCATGTACAAACTCGGCCTTGGAGGGGTCCATGAAGAAATTGATCGTCTTGTTATTCGCTGCCTCAACTTTGGCTGGCTGTACAAAAAATTTTGAAACAACAAAAGAAAATGCGATTCAGCGGAAGGCGCCGACCGATATCCAGGATTCCTTCGCCATCGTTGATGGTCCGTCGCAGGCTTCTGGAAACCAAGTTTTGCCTTTGAAGAAAACTTTTGCATCAGGCAATCTTTTGCAAATCCAAAAAAGTGCCTTAGGTAAAGTTTTTCTTTTGATGGCGTCTGGAAAAACGGGCGGAGCGACTCCGCAGTGGTTGGACCTGAAACCCCAGGTGGTCAGTTTCGCTCAAGATCCCGCCGAGAAGAAATTGGCTCTTCTCGAAGAAAACTACAATTCCGTCTACACCGAAATTCAAACTGAAAATCTTCTGCAAACTTTCGATATCGTCGCAGAAGATACGCAGACGATCACCTTTGACTGGGGAAGCGGCTTACATTCTTTTGTGATGTCGAACGTCTTTGACACCGATTTCGCAGACCCGGCAGAAGCTTCCGATGCGGATTCGGCGCAGCCGGTGATCCCCGTCTTAGATTCTTTCGTGAAAAGCCTGCAATTTGATTCGAATAATTTGGAAATCAATCAGATTAGCAAAATTCGCACGATGAAGCTTAAAAAAGGGGATAGCGAGACCTCGATTTCAGAAGAGCCACGTGAGGAAACTGTGGCCATGAATCTACAAATTCGTTCGTATGTAGGACCCAGCCAAGACTTCAAGATGAAGCTTGCGGATCCCACTCGTCGCGTTGGTTTTTTCGTCAACAAACTGGCTAAAAAAGGCTTCAGCAAAGACACTCAGAATTTTATCACTAAATGGGATCTTGCGCCTGAAAAGGGTCCTGTGACCTTCTTGCTTTCAGAGGCCTTTCCTGATCAGTACGTTCAGGCGGCAACAGAGGGCCTGCTCTACTGGAATAAAGTTTTTGGGCGTGAAGTTGTTGTGGTTAAAACCCATGTGGACGCTCAAGCGAATCCGCAAAATCGCTCCGTGATGGTCCGTTGGATTCCGTGGTTAGATGCCGGAGCGGCCTATGCGCAAGCTCAATCGGATCCTTTGACGGGCGAGATTTTGCGTGGACAGATTTTCATGCCTTCGGCTTTCACCCGTATTGGCTCTTTAGATCAGCTCGCTTTGAATGGTGGCAACCCTGTTCGCAGTCCTACGTTGAATCCCACGGTCGCCTGCGATTTAAATCAAAGCCTCGTTCAAGTGGCTGCGTTGTCGCTGGAGGCAAATGATTCGCAGCGACTGCGCTTAGCTCAGGACAGTGTGCGCAGCACGGTGGCCCATGAAGCGGGTCACGCCTTGGGACTTCGCCATAATTTTGCGGGCTCTTTCAGTGCGAAAGTTTCTGCGGATGATATTTACAAATCGACACAAACTTACCTGAAGGATCTCAATCATCCCGGTCTTGAAACCACCACGTCGATTATGGATTACGTGGCTGGTTACGATGATGTTTTGATGGCGGCTTATATTAAGCATGATGGCCTTTCATACGATAAGATGGCGATGAAATGGGCTTACGCCATTGACGACAAAGGTATCCTCGACGAAGGCATTTCAAAGTATTGCACAGATGAAGATGTTGATGTGGCCGCCGCGAAGAAAGTTCAGATCTATGGTTGTGAGCGTTTCGATGAAGGCAATAATCCGGTTTACCGTAAGTATCTAGATACAAAAGATGAAAAAGAAACTTTGGCGAAGGTTTTGTTCGTCTCTATCATGGGCCGTCTTTACCCTGTCGATAAAGTGGACCGCGCGGATATCGATCAAGTGATCGCCGATACCAATCAATGGGCGCCGGTTAAAATGGCGGCTTTGAAATATGTGAACAATGTTTTGTTGAGTACCACGTCAGGAGGAAAGGCGGCGGGCCGCTTTGTTTCTTTTGAAGTCGGTAAAGCGGGTCTTGGCAAAGACTACGCGGTGAAGGATGAGGCTTTTGTAAAACAAATTGCTCAGGATCTGCAGGCGGCTGGCGGTTACGTTGGAATGCTGAATGGCCTCTTGCTGGACGCTACTGGTCAGATCGATGCCCATTGGGCTGATCGACAGGTTGCGGATTTGCAAAAAAGTGCCTTCTTGGCTTCGGGTCAAACTTTGGGCGGTCGCACCTATATTTTATCAAGTGATGATCAGCAGAAGATTTTGGCTTTTTACGAAATGGTCGCAAAAGTGAATGCGAAAAGTGTATTGACGGGAATTGCGCAAATTCTTCCTGGGGTTGATAAGACGTCAGGGGCCCGATCCGCGCTGCTTCAAGGTGTCATTCAAGAGAGCGAATTGCCGCAACTTTTGAAACTCGTTCAGGATATTAATAGTTACTCAGAAACGACCGTGAGCGCGAGCATAGGGCAAAATCAAAAAGTCAGCTTACCCGTGAAGTTCTACTCGATTGAAGAAAGAGCAGCCTTCCTGGGGATTTTATCGCCTTCTCTGCTGAGAGTTCCTAGTCAGGTTGTGAACCAAGCTCTGTTTATCTCAAACAGCAAAGCGGCGATCAACGCGGTTTTGCTTCAGGCTGACCCCAGTCTGCAGCTAGATGGCCGCAGCAGCGCAGACTATGTCCAGATCATCAAGAATTTGCAGGCGCAAAATCGCCTGGATGCGGATGCCGCGCAATGGATCGCAAGCGAGCTGAGTGTTCTCGACCAGATCTAAACTGTCCGCTTTTTTTGTCACTAAGAAGTCGTTTAAAAAGGCCGTCTCAAGTTGAGACGGCCTTTTTTACTTTAATTGCAGATGGCTGAAGCCTCTTTGGTATGCCTCTTGAACTGGAAGAGGGGAGGAGTATTTATGAAAAGCTTTCTTGCACAACTTAAGATCACGGCGGGCCTTCTGGGGCTTTGTCTGGGGCTTATGGCCTGTGCGCCCGCTTCGATGCAAGCCAATCTTGCTAATACTTCCTCTGGAGCTACCGTCACCCAGGCCGCGGTGAGCTGCTCGACAAAAACGGATGATCTGGGACTTGTTTACGACGAGAAAAAAGACGGATCTTCTTATTCAACACTGAGCTTTGAGCAAAGAGTCAAAGGTCTGGTTTCCGCGACCTTGGATCCTTCAGAGATCGGCTCGATCAGCGGAGAAAAAAATTTTTCTAGGCAGTATATCTCGATGGCCGGAAGTTTTAAATTTGATAACTCTGGAAATTTACAGGTGGCAGATACGTCGGTTCAATTGTTGATCAATGATTCCTTGGTGGGCACGAAGGACGCACAAAATGTGGCCATCGAACCTTACTCTGTGGGTTTTTCTGCTGCGACATCGGGAAGTATTGATCGGGCCGCAAAGACATTTAAAGTTATTTTTCAAGACTCCTATGGCTCTATCACTTTTCAAGGAACCTACGATGCTTCGATGGCTCGTGGCCGTGTGGACTATGCCAATACTCAGGCGGTCAGTGGGTCGACTCCCGCTTCTGGTGTGTTAGGTGCCTTTTATATCAGCACTTGCGCGCTGATTCAGTAGACGCAGGCTATTATGTCTTGCTTACCGCCCCCACATTTCCTTCAATAGTCTTATGCCGCAGCGATTTAGGTTTGATCCCGCTATTTTAAATTCTGTTGCGGGTGGACGTTCTGCCATCGACATCCCTCGCCTCAATGTCCTCACCTTGGAGGAAGCGAGTTCGTTTATCCTCAGTTACGGTTTTGATATCAAGGTTCAGTCCGAAATTGAAAAGCTCTGGTACTACCATCGCCGCGCGCTTGTCTTAATGACTGAAAGACTGGGGATCCCGCCGGAAGATATTCCCGAGATTTTGCGTGATCAGAAGCAGCTTCAAGACATCCGGCGTCTTCTGATTTATGCCAGTTCTGAAAATGCAGATGAAAAGAAGTTGCAGAAATGGTCCTGCGCCCTTCTCCGTTGCATGCACGTTTTCGTTCATTCTGAAAATGATCTTTTCAGCTCTTTTTCGGAAGAGATTCAAAGTCAGATTCTGACACCCTTTCAGAAAGCCATTCGACATGATGGAACAAACCACCGCATCTTTTTAAAAAGTGAGGCTGATGAATACCCTTCCGTGGAGCTGTTGGGTTTTGAAGTTAAACCCTTTAAGACCTCCACTAGTACGGTGATTAAACTTCTCGCGAAGCCCGATGCTCTGGCGATGAAAGTCTTTGATAAACTGGGAGTCCGCTTCGTGACCCGTTCTCTGTTTGACAGCTTTCAAGTGATTCGCTTTTTGGTGCATGAAAACATCATTAGCTTTCCACATATTATGCCCGATCAATCTTCGAACAATATTTATCCTGTCGAGCTCTTTTTAACTGTTTGCCAAGAGCTGCTGGGTTCCTCTCAGCCGGTGGAAGATGGACAGATGGAAAAGCTTTTTGAGCAGCGGCTGCGCGATCAGGGGGATAAGATTAAACATATCCGCAAAGAAAATAATTTCTCGGGTGCTAACTACCGTTTTATCAAGTTCATCACCCGTAAATTGATTCAAATCCAGCCGATCCCGGGTCGCGAAGCTTTTACTTTTTTCTATCCCTTTGAAGTGCAGATCATGGATGACAGTGCTCACAAAGATATTCAATCGGGCCCTTCTGAGCATGAATCCTACAAAGAACGTCAGCGCTCGGCAGCCCGCAAGCGTCTTTTTCCGGAAGAGTAAATGATCTTAAAATGCCTTTCCTATCCGCGTTCGATTCTGGCTTCGGCCTTTTATCCTTTTTTTCTGGGCTATTGTTCGGCGGCCGCAATTTTGCAAAATCTCATTTTCAATTCGCGTGAACGGGATGATGCCATGATCGCCTTTTGGGGGCGCTGGTCCTGCTGGCTTTTTGGGGTGGGCATCGACGTGCGCGGAAAAGAGAATATCCCGCAAGGGGGCTGCCTCTATGTTTTCAACCATGCCAGTTTTTTTGATATTTTCGCCTTGGCCGCAACTCTGCCCGAGCTCCGCTTCGGAGCGAAGATTGAACTTTTCCAAATTCCAGTTTTTGGGCAGGCGATGCGCAGGCTCGGAGTCCTCCCCATCGAGCGCCAACGGCGGGAGGCCGTTTTTAGAATATATAAAGCGGCCGAGGAGCGCATCCGTCGGGGCGAGCGCTTTGCCCTAGCTCCAGAGGGGACAAGGCAGCTGGATGGGAAGCTAGGTCCTTTTAAATCCGGCCCTTTCATTTTTGCGATCAATGCGAAAGCCCCCATTGTTCCCGTCGTTATCCTGAACGCCGCCGAGATTTTACCGAAAGGGCAACTCTTTCCCAATTGGGGGCGTTGGCGTTGTCAAATTCGTATGGAAATTCTTCCCGAAGTGAAGACCGAGAGTCTTAGCATTGAGGAACGCCCTCAACTGCAAAATGAAGTGCGGGAAAAAATGCGGCCCTTTTTTGAGGCCTGAGCGCTCAGCCTTACTAAGCTAGTTTTTGATGACTTCCCAGGTGTCGCCCAGCAGGCTCGAGCGCAACTTTATGTTTTGTGAACCCGTGTCGACTTGGATTTGCACCCGAGAATGCGGAAGGGAATCAATGCGGGTGAGTTTGAGAATTTTAGGACTGCGGTGGATTGCGCTTTCAATGGCCTGGGCCAGATGGTCCCAGCGGATGAAGGGATCAAACTGTTTTCCTTGATCTAAACTTTTGAACGAGCCTACAAACCAGGTGCCATCGGGATGAATGCTGACGGGATAGTTTTGCGAAAAAAATTGCGGGATTTTTTTCCAGACCAGACCGTCTTCGGACCGAAAAATACCGTCTGCCGAAACGAGACCTCGCAGGGAGTTGCGACCGGCAAAGGAAACAGAAAAAATTTTCCTCTTCATCAGTTGTTCGGTTGTGATCTCATCTGTTGCCGTGGCAGAAATTTCGAGGTCGGCGGTTTTTTTCCACCAGACTTCGCCGTGTCCTTCCAACAGGCTCACGGACCAAAGACGGACATCGGGTTTGAGAATCTCGACCCGTGCCTGAAAGGGCGGGGTATTGGCTTTCAGACTGTTGTCGATCACGATGGCGCGACTGGGATTCGTCAAAAACCCCCAAATGTCGCTCAATGGAATACGGTCCTTATCGGGTGTGATCATAAAATTATTTTCGCGGTGGGTGACCGTCACCCAATGTTTGCGGGGATGATAGACCAGGTTTGCAAAATCCGCGCGCGAGACGAAATGGTTCAGGTCGACGAAGCCCGTGTAGTTTTGGTAGCGCACACGCATCCACGCCTTTGAAAAGCTCACGGCTTCGAGCCGGGTCAGACGGGGGATGGTGGTGATGATTTCTGCGCCGTCTTTGTTTGTCGCGCGCAAATAGGTGTCCACCACATTGATGTAGTAACCCTTGTCTTCGCTGCGGGCCTGGAGCAGATGAAGGGGAATAAAACCTTGGCTTTTGTTTTTTAAGCGAAGTACTTTTGCCCAGTATTCGTCGCATTCTAAAATTTGTAAAGGCTCCGCCGCGGGCAGAGTTTCAAGCACGAAGGCCGTGCTCTTTTTTTCAGCAAGGAGCTGAGCGCCCGAGCGGGTGGTGACCTCTTTTGCAAGCTGAATATCGCGTAGAAATGTTTCGCCTTTGAGCAGGTAGTTTTTATTGTCCCAGCGGGTTTGGAATTGAACCTCGAGTTCGGAGCGCAAAATTCTTTCTTCCAGGCGACTTCGACTCGCTTGGCCAGAAACAAAGGCACTTTGCGCGCTTCGATAGAAAGGAACGGCCGTTTGCAGAGGGCTGTAACTAGCGAAGCTTGAAAGGCCCAATAAGAAGACAATCGGTGAGGCGAGCATGTCCCTTCAGTGTCATTTTCTTTCACGCCTTTCGGCAAGACCAGAACTGTAGCGGCTAGTCTTAAGTTTGACCTCTTATTGGAGGTTGGCTATGATTCGCTGTTTGCTGAAGGTCAGGCTTTAAAAATAAGATCCAGAGAAGGATCGAAAAGATCAAAAAGAACCAAAAAAGGAGTCCAGGTGAGTGCAAATTTGAATCTTCAATCCATCGGTGTTGTCGGTGCGGGACAAATGGGTAATGGCATTGCGCAGGTCTGCGCTTCTTTTGGCTTTCAAGTCGTCATGGTGGATGTGAGCCCGACCGCCCTGGAGAAAGGACTAGTCACTATTTCTTCAAGTTGTGATCGTCTCATTAAAAAAGCCGCCCTGACAGAAGACGCGAAAAAAACTCTTTTGGGACGCATTCAAGTTTCGCCGGAAATGGCCGCTTTGCGTGATTGCGACATCGTGATCGAGGCCGCGACGGAAAATATTGAATTGAAATTGAAAATTTTCAAGGAACTCGATGCGGTGACGAAAGCTTCAGCCCTGCTTGCGTCGAATACCTCTTCCATTTCTATCACCCAAATTGCGGCGGCGACGAAGCGCCCCACTCAGGTGGTGGGAATGCATTTCATGAATCCCGTGCCGCTCATGAAACTCGTCGAAGGCATTCGTGGCTTGCAAACCTCCGATGAGACTTTCCGTGCGGTCAAGGCACTGACAGAAAAGCTTGAAAAAGTTTTTGTAGAAAGTGTCAAAGACATGCCGGGTTTTATTGTGAATCGCATCCTGATGCCGATGATCAACGAGGCTGTTTATACTTTGCATGAAGGGATTGCCTCTGTTGAGTCCATTGATAGCGCGATGAAGTTGGGGACCAATCAACCCATGGGGCCTTTGACGCTCGCCGATTTTATCGGCCTTGACACTTGTTTAGCCATCATGAAGGTCTTGCACGAGGGGCTCGGGGACTCTAAATATCGTCCTTGTCCTTTGCTCGTGAAATATGTTGAAGCGGGATGGCTGGGTCGTAAATCAGGTCGTGGATTCTACAGTTACGAGCAAGGAAAATAAAATGCCCACTTTTGAATACAAAACAATTTTGCTCGAGAATGACTCTTCTGGCGTTTGGACCCTCACCATCAACCGTCCCGAAGTTCTGAATTCTTTGAACTCCATGGTGCTGAACGAAATCGGCGATGCCCTTCGCCAAATCGGTGAAATGGATCCCACCAGCGCGCGGGCCTTGATCATCACGGGGGCGGGTGAAAAAGCATTTGTCGCCGGGGCCGACATTAAAGAAATGATTGATCTCAATCAAGACCAGGCTTTTGCTCTCGCGCAACGAGGGCAAAGTGTTTTTCATGAATTGACCCTTTTGAAATTTCCGGTGATCGCGGCTGTCAATGGTTTTGCTCTGGGCGGCGGCTGCGAACTCGCCCTGGGTTGCGATTTCATTTACGCATCTGAAAATGCAAAATTTGGTCTTCCCGAGGTGACCTTGGGACTGATCCCTGGCTTTGGCGGAACGGTCCGTCTGGCGCGAGCCATCGGGCAGCGTAAAGCGCGTGAGCTGACCTATACCGGAACGATTCTCTCCGCTCAAGAAGCTCTGCACATGGGCTTGGTCAATCAGGTCGTTCCCGCGGCGGAGCTCATGAGCCGCGTGAGAAAAACCGTGGACTTGATTTTGACCCGCGCCCCGATTGCTGTGGGTTCTGCCAAAATTTCCATCAATCAAGCCTGGGATATGGATGTGGAGCAGGCTCAGCGAAATGAAGCCGAGATTTTTGCTGAGCTTTTCAATTCGGATGATATGCGCGAAGGTACTAAGGCCTTTGTTGAAAAAAGAAAACCGACCTTCAAAGGTTTGTAAGGAGCTCCCATGGCCTACCAGTTGAAAAATCCCGTTCGCATTGTCACGGCGGCCGCTCTTTTTGATGGTCATGATGCCAGCATCAATATCATGCGGCGGATTCTTCAAGATTTTGGCGCCGAAGTGATTCACTTAGGGCACAACCGCTCGGTGAGTGACGTGGTGAAAGCGATTTTGCAAGAAGGCGCTCAGGGTGTTTGCATCAGCTCGTATCAGGGCGGACACATGGAGTACTTCAAGTACATGAAGGACTTGCTCGATGAAGCAGGCGCGGGCTACGTGAAGATATACGGCGGTGGCGGCGGAGTCATCGTGCACGATGAAAAACGCGAACTCGAAAGTTACGGCATTGCGCAGATTTTTCATCCCGATGACGGGCGCAAGCTGGGTCTCGAAGGCATGATCCAGATGATTGTCGAAGGCTGCGATTTTGACCTTTTGAAGAAGCAAAAAGACTTTAAAACAAAGAAAAACATCTTTCCGGGCGATAGCGTCCCTTCCGTCGAGCTCGGCGTGGCCCTCACGGCCATCGAAAATAATGTGTCCGAGGTGAAGCTTGAAACTTATCAATTAGAAAAATTCAAAGCACAAAAAAAAGCTCCTGTTTTAGGGATCACGGGGACGGGCGGAGCAGGAAAATCGTCGCTCATTGATGAATTGGTCCAGCGTTACTTGAATGCCTTTTCCGAAAAGAAAATAGCCGTTATTTGCGTCGATCCATCGAAAAGAAAAACGGGGGGCTCTTTGTTGGGTGATCGCATCCGCATGAATTCCCTCAGTCGTAATCGAGTTTACATGCGTTCGGTGGCTTCCCGGGGCTCGGGCAAGGAAATTGCGAATTCTCTGCCGGCGATTCTGGATTTCATCCGGCAGTTGGATTTTGATCTGATCATTGCTGAAACCTCGGGTATTGGTCAGGGTAATATGGCCATCGCCGAACTCAGTGACCTTTCGATGTACGTGATGACGTCGGACTTTGGCGCCCAATCGCAACTTGAAAAAATTGACATGATCGATTTCGCTGATCTGGTTGCGGTCAACAAAGCGGATCGCCGGGGGGCGGCCGATGCTCTGCGCGACGTCACGAAGCAGTACAAGCGCTCGCGAAAAATTTTTGATGATAAAAGTGACGTTCCCGTTTTTCTGACTCAGGCTTCGCAGTTCAATGATGGCGGGGTGAATCGTCTGTTTTTTAGGCTCGCCGATACACTCGCGCAGAAATATGGAGCGGCTCTTTGGCAGATAGATGAAAATCATCGCAAAACGATTTTGTCTGCGGAAGAAAATATGATCATTCCGCCGGAGCGGCAAAATTATTTGGCCGAAATCACCGCGACCATTCGTAAGTACAAAGAACGAACGGAACGCCTAGCCGAAAAGGCCTCTCAGTACGGAGCCGTGCAAAAAGTCTCCTCTTTGCTTGCGGCGAATTTGGATCAAGTCCAGCGTTTGCAGAAAAGCTTGAGCGATGAGTTTACCACCGAAGAATTTTCCTCCTTACAAAACTGGGACAGCCTGGTCGCCCGTTACCAAGGGGACGAACTGGTTTTTAAAGTCCGGGACAAAGAAATTCGTCAGCCCTTGGTACGTGAAAGCCTGAGCGGCACCAAAATCAGACGGGTGGTTTTACCCAAACTGAAGGACTGGGGTGATCGCTTTCGCTTTTTGCGTCTTGAAAATATCCCGGGAGAGTTTCCGTTCACGGCGGGTGTGTTTCCGCTGAAGCGGGCCGACGAAGATCCAAAACGGATGTTCGCGGGTGAGGGCACGCCTGAACGCACCAATAAGCGCTTTCAATACCTGACCGAAGGCGAAACGGCGCACCGATTATCTACGGCTTTTGATTCGGTTACGCTTTACGGTCAAGATCCCCATCTGCGGCCCGACATTTTTGGCAAAGTGGGCGAGTCCGGCGTGAGCATTTGCACGCTCGAGGATATGAAAAAACTCTACGCCGGTTTTGATCTCTGCTCTCCGAATACGAGCGTGAGCATGACCATCAATGGGCCCGCGCCGATGATTTTGGCTTTTTACTTTAACACTGCGATTGATCAGCAGGTCGAGAGAAAGCAAAAGGAACTTCAACGGAAACTGACCGCGACAGAATATGAAAAATTAAAAACCTGGACTTTGCAGCAGGTGCGGGGGACGGTTCAGGCCGATATTTTGAAAGAGGACCAAGGACAGAACACCTGCATTTTCTCGATTAATTTCGCGCTGAAAATGATGGGCGATATCCAAGAATATTTTGTCAGGCAAAGCATTCGGAATTTTTATTCCGTCAGCATCTCAGGTTACCATATTGCCGAGGCCGGCGCGAATCCCATCAGCCAATTGGCCTTCACCTTAAGTAATGGTTTCACCTTTGTTGAATATTACCTTGCGCGTGGCCTTCCCATCGATGACTTTGCGGGGAATTTGAGTTTCTTTTTTAGCAACGGGCTGGACCCGGAGTACGCGGTGCTGGGGCGAGTGGCTCGCCGGATTTGGGCGATCGCTCTGCGTGATCTCTACAAGGCCGACGATCGTTCGCAAAAATTGAAGTACCATATTCAGACCTCGGGGCGCTCTTTGCATGCGCAGGAAATCGATTTCAATGATATTCGCACGACGCTGCAAGCTTTGCTCGCGATCTACGATAACTGCAACAGCCTCCATACCAACGCCTATGACGAAGCGATCACCACTCCCACCGAGGAATCCGTACGCAGGGCCATGGCCATTCAGTTGATCATCAATCGCGAATTTGGCGTGACTAAGAATGAAAATCCCAATCAAGGAAGTTATTTCTTTGAGGAGCTGACAGATCTTGTCGAAGAAGCCGTCCTTACCGAATTCATGCGCATCAATGAGCGGGGAGGAGTTCTAGGCGCGATGGAGACCCAGTACCAGCGTTCGAAGATTCAAGAAGAGAGTCTTTTTTACGAGCATCAAAAGCACGATGGAAGTTTACCGATCATCGGGGTGAATACGTTCGTGAATCCCAGGACCCTTGCTGCGGATTACGTGACACCGAAAATTGAAATGGCGCGAGCCTCTTTTGAAGAAAAAAGTCAGCAACTCAAAAATGTCGAGACCTACCAAAAAACACATTCGGCCGAAGCCGCGCAAGAACTGCAAAAACTTCGCGGCGCCGTCTTAGGCGGAGGCAATGTTTTTGAAGCCCTGATGGCAGCGGCTCGCGTGTGCAGCCTCTACCAGATGACCGAGGCCCTTTACGAGGTCGGTGGACAGTACCGGCGTAATCTCTAGTTCCTATTTCGGCCGCCCGTGGGGCTGTTTTTTCAAAACCCGCCTCAAATCGTCACTGCCTTGAACTCGAAAAGGACCCGTGGCGGGACTTCATTTCTATCAGTTCAATTTTAAGTGGGGAAGAGGTCAAAAAAACGCCGGCATCGGCATTGCTACACAGACCCTAGAATCAATCCGTTCTATCGAATGATGGGCATGGTGTCACCCAGGGTAATGGACGGGACCAACTTCTCATGATTAGCAAGGGCGCAGAAGGCGCAAAGGAGAATCCATGAAATCGATCTTAGTTATTTTTTCTCTGTTTTTTTCGGCTTCGGCATTTGCTGGCAATCTGCCCAACTTAACTTGTGTTTACGACATCTCACGGACTCACATGGGCTGGGACGATGAAATCAATCTCACCGCGATTCCTGTCACTTTCACCGGGATTCCTGACGAAGGTTACAAAATGAAGAGTAGGGATGAAACTCTTGTGAGGGTGAGGGCGGGTTCGAACACATGGAGTTCCATGGGCGGCCGCTACGTTCTCGGCTTTGCGGAGAAAAAGTTTTTCCTTCTTGCAAAGGTGCGCGGTTTTGACGAGCCTTTTTACTATGACTGTGAAGTCGCTCGTTAATTAGGGAGGTCGTTCTTTCTGACAAGATTCTTTTATAATAGGGTTCTGAGAGTTCTCTCAAATTCAAAGAATCCTAGTACGGGGCAAAACTTTGAGATTTCGGCCCCTTCTCATCAGCTAGACGCGGTCCCCGATGACATTCAATAAAACCTAAAGCTGCGCGATGATTTTTTCGGCGATACGGATTCCATCGCAAGCGGCCGAGGTGATTCCTCCGGCGTAGCCTGCGCCTTCGCCGGCCGGGTAAAGACCTTTATGCGAAAGGCTTTCTAAACTTTCAGCGTCTCGCGTGACCCGCACGGGGCAGCTGGTCCGGGACTCAACCCCATAAACTTGAGCCTCTTCGATCACGAAGCCCTTCATCGAGCGGCCGAAGTTTTCAAAACCATCACGCAAACGCGAAAGCATATCGTTGGGGATCAGCTCATCCATGCGGATAGCTAAGGCACCGGAAGGGGAAGAGCCGGGCTGTAAAGCGCGAGGTCCTTTTGCTGAAACTCCTTGCATGAAGTCCATTAAATTTTGCGCGGGCATTTCGCGGCTTCCGCCGGCCCTTTGCACGGCTTGAAACATGCTTCGCTCCAGTTGCTTGCGCATCTTGAGCCCACCAAAAACATCTTTTCCGAACATTTTATCGTGGTCGATGCTGACCACGATGGCGGCGTTCGCATAGGGCGAATTGCGATTGTAATTGCTCATGCCGTTACAGACAAGACCATCGGCATCGGTGCCGCTCGAGAGGACGTAACCGCCCGGGCACATGCAGAAAGAGTAAACGCCGATATTGGTTTTGTGATCATGGTGGGCGAGCTTGTAGTTCGCCGCGCCTAATTTGGGATGTTCCGAATGCTCGCGGTACTGGATTTTATTAATGGCCTTTTGCGAGTGCTCGACCCGCACTCCCATAGCGAAGGATTTGCCTTCGAGCTTAACGCCGATCTGATCGAGGTGATGAATCATATCTTCCGCCGAGTGTCCCGTGGCAAGGACTACGTGCGGAGATTTGAAAATTTGACCTTGCTCGGTTTTGACTCCCACGATTTGTTTTTGCTCAACCAGCAGTTCGGTGACTTGGGTGTTGAAGTGAATTTCGCAGCCGTGGGCGCGCAAATACTCGCGCATTTTCGGGATTACCCGACGAATGCGGTCTGATCCGACGTGGGGATTCGAAAGCCACTGGATTTCGGCAGGGGCGCCGAACTGCACCAGGCGATTCATCACGTAGGGAATATGCGGAGATTTGATTCGCGTGATGAGTTTTCCGTCGGAGTAAAGGCCGGCTCCGCCTTCGCCAAAGCAGACATTATTGCGAGGGTCGAGTTTTCCGTAACGCCAGTACTGATTGATTCCCTTGATCCGCTCGTTGCTGTCAGAGCCTCGTTCAAAAAGAATGCAGGGGACGCCACGTTCAACGAAGCGCAGGGCCGCAAAAAGACCGGCGGGGCCGCTGCCGACGATCAAAGGTTTTTCATGGGGAGTTTTTACTTTTTCTAAGTGAAATTGGGGAAGGGACAGGCTCTCTCCGCGTTCGGCCACTTCAATCGAATAAACGTAATGCACAGCTTGGCTGCGGCGGGCGTCGACGGACTGCTTGAGGATACGGTAAGGCCCATGATCGGGCACGAGCCATTGCAATTTTTCTTCGAGATTCTGATCCACGGGGATTTCTACATTTTGCAGAATGCGAGACATGGGGCCTTTCGGGGCGCGTGTTGTACGCCAACAGACTCCTTGTATCAAAAAGATGGGAGGATGACAAAAGGTCCTTCATTCGGTAGGCTCGAGGGATGTCTGTCATCACGAAATATTTACCAAAACGTCACCTGAGTCGCCTCATCGGAAAAATCGTTCACTGGCGAGGTCCCCGCTGGTGGGCCCGCTTCTCGGTGAAGCTTTTTGCGCGCTATTATAAAATCAATCTGCCCGAGGCCGAAAAATCGTGGGAGGAGTATGCTTCGATTGGGGATTTTTTTATCCGTCGCCTCAAACCAGGTCTGCGTCCGGTGGGGACGGGCTGGGCGGTTCATCCCGCTGACAGTCGCATCACCCAGTGCGCTCCCATTGCCGATGGGAAGTTGATTCAAGCCAAAGGCTGGACCTATTCGCTCGAGCAATTCACCCAAGATCCAGAAGCTCTCAAAAAATGGGCTGGCGGAATTTTTCTGACGTATTATTTATGTCCCACCGATTATCACCGCGTGCATTCTCCCGTCGACGGGCGTATCACCGGTGTGCGGGCTATGCCAGGCGAGCTGTGGCCGGTGAATGACTGGAGCACCAGTCATATCGAGAATCTCTTTGCCATCAACGAACGCATTCTGGTCGAGATTGAAACCGACATGGGATCCGTGGGCGTCGTCTTTGTCGGCGCAACCAATGTAGGGCACATCGGCTTAAGCTTTGATGAAAAAATTCAAGGCAACCAAAAAGGTCCGCAGATTGTGCAACATAAAACCTATAGTCCCGAAATTGAGATCAGCCGGGGCGCTGAACTGGGTTTTTTTCGGATGGGCTCAACCGTCGTGATGTTGTATCCGCCGGCTTTTCGCGAGAAGTTTGCTGAGAAATTAGATCGCGGTCCTGCGGTGCGGGTCAACAGTGATCTGACGCTGGCTCAGGGCCGCTAGAAGACTCTCTTCATGTTGAATAAATTCTTCTCATTTTTAGCGCGCGTTAGGCCGGATAGGAACACTCCGTCAGCGGGGTTTCTAAAATACTGACCCGTGTGAGCAGGGGCAAAGGGATGCGCATCTTTTCAAAAATCCAGAAGGCAAGGCGCTCGGAAGTGGGATTTTCGAGGCCGACCACTTCATTCAGAACCCGGTGGTCTATTTGCTCAAGCAAAGGCTGCATGGCCTTTTGAATATCATGGTAGTCCATCACCCAGCCCTTCCCGGGATCGAGGGGACCTTTAAGGGTTAAAATAATTTTGAAGCTGTGCCCGTGCATCCGCGCGCAGGGATGAGTTTTTTCCAAAGCGGGGAGGAAGCGGGCCGATTCAATTTGAAAATGTTGTTTAAGCTCGTATTTCATATTATTTCTATAGGTGATCGAGGTTGGCATGTCAAAGTCACAGACGAGTCTGCATTTAGCAAAGCAAAACTTTAAGTTTTCGTCCGCGCACTTCCTTATCTTTGACGATAAAAATGCCGAGCGCTTGCACGGTCATAATTACCAAGTGCAGGTCGATATCGAAGTGCCTGCACCCGAAAGTTTGAAAGAAAAAGGCTTCTTCGTCGATTTCAACGTTTTTAAAAAATACATCAAAGCTAAACTCGACCAGTGGGATGAACATGTGCTGTTGCCGGCTCAGCAGCCGGATATGAAGTTCACTCGTAATGGCGAGTCCCTCGAGGTTCGGTTTCGTGATCGCTTTTACGTTTTCCCGCAAAATGAAGTTTGGCTTTTGCCTATGGCAAATACCAGTGTGGAGCAGCTCTCACGCTTCCTGGCTGAGGATTTTATTCAAGAATTTAAAAAATACGGCGTCCTCAAAATTCATGTTTTGGTCGAGGAAACCCCCGGTCAAGGGGCGCGAACCACCGCCGAAATTCCTTAAATTTTAAGTTTTCATTTTGCTTTCATCTAGGGGAAAGCTCTACCCAAACGCGGAGCTTCGGTTTAACACGATGCTATGAACCTGACAGATTCGTCCATCAAAGTGGGTCACCTCGTTGAAATCACAGATTTTTCTGGATCTGAAATTATGTGTGAAAGACTGCATGAAATGGGTTTTCGCGTGGGGATTCAGTTGAAAATTCTTGGCCGTGCACCCTTCAAAGGCCCTCTCCTGATCAGCTTCAACACCAGCTTCATCGCCTTGCGTGCTGAAGAGGCCTCTTGCACCATGGTTCGCCTCTGTCCCGATGAAAAGAATCATCTATGAAAAAGGAACTGGACCCTTATAGTGTTGATGGAATGATTGATCGATTGTTCTTAAAATTCTGCTTAAACGATGGGGTCTTCGTTCAGTTGCGGTATTTATGCGATGTTATATCCATCCATGAGAAGTCCTTTCTGAACGCCATCGCGGCCGGCGAGGTGTTCAGATCTATGAATGCTCTAATTAGGTTGATTTGGCGAAATGAGGCACTGCCTACGGTTTTTTCCATCAACACTCAAAGGGGCCAGTTCCTATGAAACAGAAGAGTTTTGCCCTGGTCGGGGCCCCAAACTCCGGTAAAACGACGCTTTACAATTGGCTCACGGGATCTCGTTTTAAAACTGTGAACTACCCGGGAGCCACGGTGGAATATTCCCTCGGTCATCTGGCATCCCATCTCGAAAAAGATATTCTTGTGATGGATACGCCAGGAACCTACAGTCTTCATCCCAAAAGTGCGGACGAAATAGTCACCCTGAAAGCCATTTATGAAAATCCCGAGATCGGTCAAGTGGACGGGATTGTCGTGATCGTCGACGGGACGCAGATGTCACGGCATCTCCTGCTCGCCCAGCAGGTGCTCGAAACAGGCTTTTCGATGATTTTGGTGGTCACTATGGCTGATCTTTTGCGGGGGCAAGGGATTGATATTGATCTGAATTACCTGAGTCGTCGTTTTAATTGCCCGGTGGTTCCTTTCGACGGGCTGCTGGCGGGAGGTTTGAAAAAAATTGTTCAGGAAATGGATCTGACGCCGGCGTCTTCTCCCCGCAAACCTCTGGTTTGGGATTTTGCCACTCAAGAAAAAAAATCGGCGCAGATGGCGGAGGTGGCGCATGAAGCGCTTTCTCACAAGACCGAATCGCCCGAAAAAAAGCTGCAGCAGATTGTGGTCAAAACCCAGCGAATTGATCGTCTGCTTTTGCATCCCCACTTTGGTATTTTGATGTTCTTAGGAATCATGGGAACATTGTTCACGTCGATTTTTTGGTTCGCGGCCCCCTTCATGCACGCCATTGATGAGGGATTTAGTTTTTTAAGTCGAACGGTTTTACAACTCGACGAGAAGGCCCTGTGGGCCGATTTTCTCGCGAATGGAATTATTTCTAGTTTTGGTGCGGTCATGGTTTTTGTTCCGCAAATTTTTATTCTCTTTTTTGGCATTGGTCTTCTGGAGGGATCGGGTTACCTCGCCCGGGCGGCCACGCTGATTGACAAACCTTTTTCTAAGTTAGGTATGAGCGGACGTTCTTTTGTGCCGATTCTGTCGGGCTTTGCCTGCGCCGTTCCGGCGATGATCGCGACGCGAAATATCTCGTCTTCTCGAGACCGCTGGATCACGACTTTTATCATTCCCTTGATGACTTGCTCGGCTCGGTTACCTGTTTATGCCCTCTTGCTCGCTTTTTTATTTCGCGGCGAAGGAGCTTGGAAGGCCGGTTTGATTTTAGCAGGCCTTTACATTGGATCCCTGCTTGTGGGGAGTTTGGCTGCCAGTGTCGTGCACCGTTTGATCCCTGAAAAGGACAAGGCCTTCTTTATGATGGAATTGCCTCTTTACCGCCGTCCGAAATTACGGGTTTTACTGCAGCAGTCGTGGACGCGAACGCTCTCGTACATCAAGCGTGCGGGGCCGATGATTTTTATTTTCGCGGTCTTAATATGGATTGGAACGACCTTTCCTTTGCGCGATGCCGCCAGTCCTCAACAAAGATTGGAAAAAAGCTACGCTGGTCAAGCAGGGCACCTGATTGAACCTCTTTTCGCCCCCATGGGCGTGGACTGGCGAGTCGGTGTGGGGCTGATTTCGGCCTTTGCTGCTCGCGAAGTTTTTGTGTCCTCCATGGCCGTGGTTTTCAATGTGACAGATGAAAATGAATCCTCGGCGCAGTCATCGCTCTTAAATCAAATGCGGGAGGCGACGAACCGCAACGGAGAAAAGATTTTCACCCCTTCCAGCGTTGCCGGACTGTTGGTTTTCTTTATGGTGGCCTTGCAGTGCATGTCGACCTTTGCCATGGCCCAAAAGGAAACAGGTTCCTTGCGCTTTGCTTTGACTCAGCTCGTGGCGTTCAATCTTGTGGCCTATTTGCTCGCCATCGGCGTGGTCCAGGGGATGCGGGCGCTGGGCTTTGCCTAGCGGCCTCGTTTAATGAAAAAATATTTACGATACCAAGATGCTGTTTTTTTGCGCAGCTGAGGTTCGCGATCTTCCGGAAAAATAGGCGTACGGAAAATCCCGTAGGGGTTTTCCTCGAGGTGTAAGCCTCCCGTATCGGTGTTCACGGCAAAACTGTAGCCTGCTTTTTGCGCAAGCTTTCCCGCCCAGGGGGTGGTGACACCGTAAGTAAAGGCAAAGACGCAAATGGAAACATGCAGGCTCTCTTCAAGGATTTTTTTAGAGCCAGCGAGCTCATGGAAAGCCTGCGTGACCGTCATGGAATTGATTTTATCGTGACGGAATCCGTGCGAGCCAATTTCAAAATTAAAATGAACCAACATCTTCTTTTGTTCTAATGAAAGCAGAGCCTCCTGCGGATCTCCCGAATCGTCATCCCAGAAGTTGTGCAGGACATTTTCATCGGCGAGTAAGAAAATCGTGGCCTTCATATTATATTTTTTGAGCAAGGGGCCTGCGTTCATCAAGTTATCGACATAGCCATCGTCGAAGGTGAGGATCAAGGGTTTTCGCGGAAAATCCCGGGCGTCTTTCTTGAGCAGGCGGAACTCGTTGAGCTCGGTAAAGGACATCGTCGTGAAACCCTTTTTTTGAAAATACTGAAGATGTTCTTCGAAACGATCTTTGGTCACGAAAATACGATGCTGCGCTTCGATCTCTTTTTCAGGGACCTTATGGTACATCAAGACCGGGATATGGGCCGGATGCAGTTTGCGAAAATAAACAGAATGGTAGAGGTCCAAAATTTCGCGGCAGATTCCCTCACGCGAGAACTCATTTTTCACTCGTTCCTGCATGGCCAGGCGATCCGCCTGAATCAGCGAAGGGCCTTTTAAAATAGCCAAGAGCTCCTGAGTCACTTTCGCATAGTCGAAGGGCAGTTCTTTTTCTTGGGCCCCGATATCACCAAAATTGGAATCTTTAGCGATCTGATAGTTGGCGGGAGTGACAAGACCGGGGCAGGAAAATTCCCCCAAAGCGTAACATAAAACTCCTCGAGCCAGCGTCTCGATCGGCACGCGCCCCGAGCCAATGATCAGGTGATAGTCTGAAAATTTTTGCTGGAGATTCGACATATATCCAAGCAGATGCAGACGTTGGGGAAAGCGTTGGTTGATCTCGTAGAGCCGGGCATTCACTTCAGCATCGATGTCGGAGTTCATGCCGCCGATAATATCAATTTCAAGTTGAGGAAAAGCGTCGAGCAGCAGGGGAATAGTCCACTTAATCAAGTCCCGCGTGCGTTGTCCCTTGGGGCCGGTGGAACGTGCGATGATGGCGATGCGATTTTTTTCTTCTGGCTTTTCTGAAAAGCTCACCTCGTCGAGCGGAACGGGATTACCGATGCAGACCATTTTGCGTGGGTCCATTTGAAAGTCTTCACGCAAACTGCGCAGGACATTTTCACAGACTCCGATGATGCGATCTCCGTAGAGGTCATAAAGTTTTTTAGAGAATGAACTGTGCTGCCGGCCATGAACAGTTGAAACCATCGCGATTTTAAGTCCGCGCGTAGCCCAGTAGCCGATGCGCACGGCCGCGCGTGAGTGACAGTGCACAATTTGAATTTGATTTTGTTGGATCCACTTGCGCACGAAAAGAACGTTTTTAAGCCGCACCCAAAAACGGGAGCTATGAATATCTCTTGCAATAAACTGGGCCTTGGTCGGGATGTGAAGGGCGTTTGAAATGAGCGTCACCTGATTGTTCTGCGCCAGTAACCACTCGGTTAGGTTCAAGGCGTAGGCCTCTGCGCCCGTCATTTCTATTTGAGAAAGTATGTGAAGGACCCTCATCACAACGTCTTACAACTTCTTAGAATCAGTATCAATCCCTTCCCAAATTCTTCAAACTACAGATCTGCGTTAAGAAAAAATTATTTATTTGTAAAGGTGGTTCCAATCTGGGTACGATTTTGGTCGAGTCAATACAAACAAGGAGGGTTTATGACACGCAAATGGATTGCGAGTTTGATGATGGGGGCTACTCTTTTAGTAGCGGTGCAGGTTTCTAGTTACGAGAAGACTTTGTGCGAGGGATTTCTTCCTAAGAATAATTTAAAAATTCCGGTGGGACGTTTTTCAACGGGTGGAATCACACAAGCTCAATTCAATCAGGTGATGGATCGAATCCAACGCTTATTTGAAGGTGATGTGAAAGCCGCCGGTGGAACATTGCAGATCAACCGTCTGTGGACAGATGCCACGGTGAACGCTTCAGCGACTCAAAGCGGTGGCGTTTGGACTTTGAATATGTACGGCGGTTTAGCTCGTCATCCCGCGACGACAATCGAAGGAATGGCTTTGGTTGCTTGTCATGAATTAGGACATCATTTAGGTGGCGCACCGAAAATTAGTGGTTGGGGATCTGAGTGGGCAAGTAACGAAGGAGAAGCGGATTACTTCGCGACTCTCAAGTGTCTGCGCACTTATTTTGCTGAAGACGATAACCGCACTATTTTGGCGAGCACGAGCTTAGATCCTTTGATCAAATCAACCTGTGAAAAACAGTACACAGATGAAAAAGATCAATTGGTTTGCGGCCGTATGTCCCTCGGTGGATTGTCGGTGGCTCGTTTGTTCCAAGCTCTGACGAAGGATCCCACTCCGCCCATGTACAGTACGCCTGACACGTCGCAAGTGACTTACACGAATGATGATCATCCAGAGACGCAATGTCGCTTGGATACTTACTTCGCGGGCATGAGCTGCGCGGTGAGTGTGGGGGCTAAATTGAGCGCGACGGATTACCGCGAAGGGTCTTGTTATACTCCACGTGATACCATTGGTTTTAGACCTCGCTGCTGGTTCAATCCGGATTCTCCGAGTCAATCGGATGACGGCGAGTAGTTCGAGAAAAGTTCTAGACTTTTTTCAAGGGAGGAGTGAAAACTCCTCCCTTGTTATTTGGAGCATGCTTGCGCAAGAGGTTTGAGGGTGATTCGACAGCTTTATTTTTTTCGTCATGGTTTAACCGATTGGAATCAGCAACGGCGCTTGCAGGGTCATAGCAATATCCCTCTCAATGCCGAAGGCGAAGGCCAAGCGCAGGCTTTGCGCGCTTTTTTTCTCGCTCATCCTGTCGACCATGTTTTTTCAAGCGATTTGCAGCGGGCGGTGCGGACGGCGATTTTAGCGACCGATCGGCCAGAGCATCAAATCATAAGGCACTCGGGTTTACGAGAAGTTCATTTAGGCGAGCTTGAAGGCCTGCACGAAGACGAGATCAATCAAAAATATGGGGAAGAGCTGATGAAAAAATGGCGCTCCTTTGAAGACCCCGATCGGCATTTTTCTTTACCAGGCGGCGAAAGTCGCGAGGCCTGCAATCAGCGCATGCGCCAAGCGATTTTGGATCTTTGTGGTCAATACTCTTTTCAGGCGGCGGCGATTTGTTCCCACGGTTTTGCCCTGCGACGCCTTTTTCATCTTTTTTTAGAAGAAAAAATTTTGCCAGAGATGGTGGGGAATTGCGTGATCTACCGAGTAAACTTTGATGATCAAAGCTCTTCATTTCACATGCCTTTGAGCGGAAAACCGGGCTAACTAGAGGCTGTCGATATAGTCGCGACAGGCTTTCCAGGAACCTCTAAACTGAATTTGCACTTCGCGCCTCGCCAAGCTTGCGGCGTAAAGAGGATCGTAATAGGCCAGCAGCAGTTTGCGGATCCATTCCCGATTGGAGGCGAGCTCTTTTCTTTGGATCCAATCCTCTTTGGACTTCAGCAAATCAGCCATGATCTCTTGCGTCCGCAGGCCACCTAGTTTTTTGCTGATGGCCCGCAATGAATTTTCATAGCGAGCAAAAACTTTCAAAGCGGGACTGTCTTCAGGGCCAAACTCAAGGTCAGAGCTGGGCGAAAGCAGGGACAGGCCGATCGGCGACTGAAGGATGTAATCCTTAAAAATATTCTCAATCCTCGCCTCTAATTCTTCGACTATCCATATCACGGGAGAAAGACGAAGCTGATCGAACATAAGAGCTGGGATCGCGAGACGGCCGATCAAACGGCTTTCATCTTCGACCAGCAAAGCGCGAGCGTTCGCACTTTCTTCAAGTTGCCAAAAGCGCAAAGCCAGTTCATTTTCAAAGTTAATCTGCACGGGCTGAGGTCCCTCATAGGCCCCAAAGGCCGAACCCCGATGGTGAGCGATCTTTTCAAGATGCAGGCTCGGGTAGGTCGGTGTGACGGACTCAAGCAATTGGGATTTTCCGCTTCCTGTAGGCCCGGTCAGCAAAAGAAATTTTCTTTGTGCGTGGGCTTGCAGGCTGGTGAGAAGTTCCTGCCGGGCCCGCTTGTATCCTCCGGTCAGCAGGGGTCTTGAAATCCCTGCCTCATGAATCCATTGCTGACTGATTTGCGAACGCATCCCGCCTCGAAAACAATAAAGCACGGCCTGCGGATTTTTTTTCAAAAACTTCATCCAGGCCGAGAGACGTTGCGCCTTCACCTCTCCGGCAATGAGTTCGTAGCCCAATTGAACGGCAGCCTCCCGACCTTTTTTCTTGTAGGTGGTGCCGATCAAAGCCCGCTCCTCATCGTTCAGTAAGGGGAGGTTGACGGCATGGGGCAAATGACCCTGCTGAAATTCGACGGGAGCCCGTACGTCGATCAGGGGACATTGGGAAAGCAAGAGGGTGCGAAGCTGCGAGGGATCCAAACGCTCAAGATTCAAAAATCACCTGGTGCGCGGCCGGGGCAAGGACTTCTCCAATTTTTTCAGCCTGGATAAATTTCTTCCGCAGGGACTCTAAAATCCCATGGCTTGCCGAGGCCGAAACCGAAAGCAGAAGGCCCCCGCTGGTTTGTGGGTCGTGCAAGATCTTTTTCTGCAGGTCATTTAAGTTCGATGTCTGTAGACTTTCTTGCGTATAGAGGTCGTTACTGCGGTGGGCTTTGGTTAGAAAACCCTTTTCAATAAACTCGGCTGCGCGCTGAAAAACCGGAAGGCGAGAGAATTGAATTTGAAAAGTCTTTTGACTGGCCTTCGCCATCTGCATGCTGTGCCCTGAAAAGCCAAAGCCCGTGATATCAGTCGCGGCGTGCACATGTGTCAGTTGGTCGGCCGTCAGCAAATCCACTGCATTATTCAATTGCATCATGCTGGCGATCGCCTCGCCGATGTCTTCCTCGGTCGCCTCTCGTCTTTTGAGAGCGGCGGTGAGGGTGCCGGTGCCGAGGGGTTTGGTCAAAAGAAGATGATCGCCCCTTTGAGCGCCGGCATTGCTCCAGATTTTCTGCGGATGAACGTAGCCCGTGACGGAAAGACCAAACTTGAGGGTCTCGTCATCGATCGAGTGGCCGCCAACAAAGTGGGCTTGCGCCTCTGCGATTTTGTCGCTCGCGGCCTGCATCATTTCGATGATGAGCTCATTGGGAAGTTGTCCCATGGGGAAAATCAGGATTCCCATGGCGGTTTTTGGCCGGCCTCCCATGGCATAGACATCACTCAGGGCGTTCGTTGCCGCGACGGCGCCGAACAGTCCTGGGCTATCTAATATGGGCGTGAAAAAATCCAAAGTCTGTACCAGAGCCACCTCTTCGGTGACTTTGAAAATCGCCGCGTCGTCAAAAAGTCCTCCGTCGACCAAAAGATCGGGGTGAGAGGGCGGGAAGCGAACTTGAGAAAGAATTTGGCGCAGTTCGCGCGCAGGAATTTTCGCGGCACAGCCGCCTTTTTGAACTGTTTGGGTGAGCTGAATTTTATCCGTTGGTTGCAAGGAAGATGTCACCTTTATTGACGGGAGATGATCTGATGCTCAAATATTTGCACCACATGATCCCTTTGCCCAAAGTAAGTGCCTACCAAGTAGGCAATGCAGCCGCAGATCACAAGAACGCACCATTTTTTCAAACTTTTTTTAAAACGTGGGCCCATAGGGTATTTTTAGCCGTTGACAGGGTGCTCATGCAACTGTAATTTCGGTGCTTCGCGAGCGCGGGAGTAGCTCAGTTGATAGAGCGATGCCTTGCCAAGGCATAGGTCGCGGGTTTGAGTCCCGTCTCCCGCTCCAATTTTGCATCAGCAAAATTCCTTCATTTTCGATTTCTCTATTTTCGTTTCTAGCCTATTTGACCGGGGTAAAAGTGATCTGCATTGTATCACCTTTCATGCACACGCCGCCCTCGCCAAAGCCGCTCACCGACAGGATAAATAAATCTCCAGAGGGTTTCAAAATAAGGGGCTGTAACAACTTACCTAAGCTAGAAGTTCCATCATCACAAACGTAGGATGAGATGTTCAAGACAACTTCAGAATTGACGACTGTGCCGTAAATATCTTGATTGCACTGCGCCTCCGTTTGCTCGTTCGTAAAAGAGAAAGAAAATTTTGCGGCAGAATCGGCCAATTGCATAGTGAACGACGAGTTGTCTGCTGTGTCATGAGGCGGACTGCCGCTCAAGCATTTTCTTTCGCCAACGTAAGAAGTTGCGTTCGCCGCGAGCGAGATCAACGAGCTCAAAAAAAATAAAAGAAGTCTCTTCATAAACTCTCCAAAGGATTGGCTATTGATCGCATATTAAATGAATTAAATTTATTTGAATAGGCTCTAAAGATTTTAATGCAAATACTGGATTCGCTCAAATCAGCGGACTCCGGATTTTAAAATGGCGGGCGCATTTTTACGGAGGAGGCTGTTTTTAGCTGCAGGATGAACGGAGTCGCAGGGGGTATGCAGTGGAACTTGCTCTGACGAAACGCCCTCTATTCCCAAAGAAGATAAATCAAATGAAGTCAGTTCGATTTTTTCGAGGGTTTTTTTATTCCAAGTCGAGTTTTCGTCGCTCATGGGGTCACGAGGGGCTGAGAGGGAATCCCCGTCACGTGTGCGCAAGATCAGAAGGCCTTTATCTTGTGCTTTTTCGAAGGAGATGATTTTCTTTTGCTCCATTTTCCCAGGGAACCCGACGAAAAGGCGAAAATCATCTGAAAAAGGGCTGTACCGAGGACGATCGACGTAAATGAAGGATCCATCTGATCTTTTTAAAAGAAGCTCAGGTTGACGGGCTTCGGGCGGAAGGGGAATGAGGGGGACATGGCCTTGTTGAATTTTACTTTGCAGAGTCGTTATCTCGGCGGGAGCGAGGGGCTGGTAATGAACAACCCGATGGCTGGCACCGCAAATCGCCGTGTACTGAGAGGAATCTGTATAGGGATCCTTGGGCGTTCCACCAGCGTAAAATTCGCCGTCTTTATCTTTCCCGGGGCTTTTTATTTGGGGGTCTGAAAAGCCGATCTGGAAGGTTTTACCCAAACTGCCAAAGCCTTTTTGATCAAGCAGAAATAAACTTTTTTCGGTCCCGTAAAAAACTAAATTTCCATTGGATGAGGGACCATCCACCTTTTTCAGGCGCACGACGAGACGGCCTAAGTCATTCTTATAGGCATCCTCTATTTCAAGATCTTTAACTTTGTATGGGCCAGCCCCGGCGCTCAGTGCCAGCAAAAGAGAAAAAGTGAATATCAAGAATCTCGCCTGCAAGTGAATCCTTTTGATCGCTCGTGGAGTCTTTTTATTCTAACTTGAAGCAAGGAAAATAGGCACTATCCCATTGTCTAGATGAATTCTCGTATATTAGGTCTAGGTCATGAATCTCGAAGAAATAACGACTCCATTCAGTCTGATCAGCGATTTGGCATTGAACGCAGCGACGACTGGTACCTGCCGAAACTTCAAGAAGAAGTTGCGGATGTGATCGCGATGACTTTGCTCTTTGCACAAGGTCAAAACATGGATGTGGAAAAGGCTTTGCGGGAGAAGTGGTTTAAGTATCTCGAAGAATTAGACACGTAATCCTTGGCGAAAAAAGGAGTCCCCGAAGGAACCCCTTTGATAAATCTATTTCAGGTGCTTAGAAATCAATTTAGCCATATCGAACATAGAAACGGTGCCTTTACCGCCAAAAACTTCTTTCAGTTTCGCATCGGCATTGATGTTTCGTCTGTTTTTAGAGTCTTGCAGGTTGTTCTTTTTGATATAGACCCACAATTTTTTCACGACCTCGGTGCGCGGGAGCGGCGCAGAACCCACAACGGCAGCCAGAGCAGCGGAAGGTGTTAAAGCTTTCATGAAACCTGGGTTGGGCTTTCTTTTTGTTGCTGCTTTTTTAGCAGCAGGCTTCTTTGCAACTTTCGGAGCAGCTTTTTTCGTCGCGACTTTTTTTGCTGCTTTTTTTGCAGCTTTAGCTTTTGCCATTTTCATTCCTTTTATAGGGTTGGTTTAAAGGCCTATTCAGTGTGTCGCTAAAAAGGAGCAATTGTCCAAAATAAAAAAACAAGCTAAGGTGCATCATGAGCGGCTTCCAATCGGTGAAGGATCAAAATATGTCTAGAATTTATCTCTTTGTTTTCGTTCTTTTGAGCTTCTGTTACGGGTTTGCAGCCGAACTGCAGACGAATTCGACTTATTCTGCGGATGTGCCCTCCTGGGTGACTAAAAATCGTATTGATAAAGTAACGGATAAAATTCAAATGTTTCTGGAATGGGACATTCACCGCGTAACGGTGATTTGGTATAAGAATCAAACAGCTTTCGAAAAAGCCCACGGCCTGGGTCCCAGTGTCCTCGCGGTTTCGCGCAAGAACGACAATACGGTTCTTGTCGGTCCCAAGATTCAGAGCGACAACTTTGATGCGGTTTTTGGCCATGAGCTTGTGCACGTCATTTCCTACCAAAAATACAAGGACGCGATTCCTAAATGGCTCGAAGAGGGGCTTGCGAACTATATTTCAAAGGGCAGCACGGTCGATTATAAATATTTAACGGCGCACCCGATCCCCGCCGATGTGACTCAGCTCACCCATCCCTTTGGCGGCACGGACGATAATATTCGTTACCACTATATGGCCTCACAGGCCTTGGCAGAAATGATTGCGGCGAAATGTGATTTGAAAAACCTGCTGCGTTTGAGCGTCGGGCGAAAAATGGAAAGTTATCTGGATACCTATTGCCAAATTCCTGATCTCAATGCGGCCTATCAGAAATGGCTGAAGAGCAAAACGCCTAAAACTTGATGCGCAGGAAGGCTTTCTGCGCCACCATCGCGGGCTGAAATTCCCGCTGAGTTTTCGCGGAAGCAAGTTTCACGTAGGTGCAAAGTAAAAGCCCCAGGAATATAAAAAACCAATCGCGCGGAGAAAGGTGCAGCAGCATTTAAATCTCCTGCTTTCGCTTCGAGGCATAGGCCTGGTAGTACTGAAGACCACTCGTTAAACTTAAAACAACGCTGACCCACAAAAGCACATAACCTATTTGATCCACATGGGGGAGCCACGGATTCGCCGAGCCGATCATCAATGCAGGAATGGCTCCCATTTGCAGGGCCGTTTTCCATTTACCTGTGGGTTTTGCGTCGATAATGATTTGATCGGCCGCAGCCACCGAGCGGATGCCGCCGATGAAAGTGTCCCGTGACAAAATCAGGATCACCATCCAGGGATCGACCTTGGCTTGGTAAAGCAGCATAATCAGGACGCCCGTGACCAAGATTTTATCGGCGATGGGATCCATGAACTTACCCATATTGGAAACAGCATTGTATTTTCTGGCGAAATAGCCGTCATAATAGTCCGTGATCGAAGACAAAATAAACAGCACGCCGGCCACGATATTCCATGGCAAAGTGTTCGGAAGCATGACCCCAATGACAAAAGGAACCGCATAGATCCGAGCCATTGTGAATTTCATGGGGAGGCTTTTCTGCCATTTTGTGACATTCATGCACTTCTTTTTGGCACGCTTTACCTAGACTAGCAACATCAATCTCGGTTACAACTGACGGCATGTTTTTATACCAACACAAAGTGCAATTTTACGAAACTGACCTGATGGGAATTGTCCATCATAGCAACTACTTACGCTTTTATGAAGAGGCCCGTGTGGCCTGGGCCCATGATAAAAAATTACTCGATTACCAACGCCCCGAAAGTGCTTCGCATTTTGCCGTTTACGAAACCCAAGTCAGGCATCTGAAGCCGGCCTTTTTTGGCGAAGATTTAGAGATTGAGGTTCAAGCCAAACGCGAAGGAATTCGCATTCTCTTTCAGTACCGGATGCGGGCGCGCCATGAAATTCTTTCTCTTGCGCAAACCGTGCATGTCTCACTTAATAAAGAACTCAAATTGATCCGCTTACCTGAATCCTACCTTAAAATTTTGGAGAAAGAACAATGGACCGAAACCTGGCTTTAGAATTTGTCAGAATCACCGAGGCGGCCGCTCTGGCTTCGGCGCGCTGGATGGGCCGCGGAGACGAAAAATCAGCCGACAAGGCCGCCGTCGATGCGATGAGAAAGGCCTTCGATAGCGTCCGCATCGACGGCACGGTCGTGATTGGCGAGGGGGAGCGAGATGAAGCGCCCATGCTTTATATCGGTGAAAAAGTCGGGATGAAGTCTGACGATGCTCCGGCCATCGACATCGCGCTTGATCCCCTCGAGGGTACCACCATCTGCGCGACCGGGGGCGTGGGTTCTATTTCGGTGATCGCCTTTGCGGAGCGCGGGAATTTTTTGCACGCTCCTGATACTTATATGGATAAAATTGCCTGCGGACCGGCCGCCAAAGGCCTTATCGACATCGATGCGAGCCCGCGAGAAAATATCACGCGTGTCGCAAAAGCCCTCTGTAAACCCGTCAATGATTTAACGGTGGTGATTCTCGAAAGACCTCGCCACGAAAAGTTGATTGCGGAGGTCCGCGAGGTAGGGGCGCGCATTCATCTGATTGGGGACGGCGATGTTTCGGCTTCGATCGCGACGGCTTGGCCCGATTCCGGAATTGATCTGTTGATGGGAATTGGCGGAGCGCCGGAGGGAGTGATTTCTGCTGCAGCCATGCAGTGCCTCGGTGGAGATTTTCAAGGTCGTTTGAAATTCAGAAATGACGAAGAGCGTGCGCGCGCCACGAAAATGGGAATCCGCGATTTGACAAAAAAGTACACGGTCGATGAGCTTGCAAGAGGTTCCGTCATGTTCGTTGCGACCGGAGTGACGGATGGTCCTTTTTTGAAGGGGGTTCGAACTCTGCCGAATAATCGAGCCCGCACGAATTCCGTGGTGATGCGCTCGCAGACGGGGACCATTCGCAATATTGAGGCTCTTCATAACTTCGCAATTAAGGCAACTTATTAGGATATGTTAAAGTGATTCAGCTGGTTTGTTACAACTGCAGCCACGAGATGAAATTCAGCGGCGTCATTGGACGGCGGGAGGAGTGTCCTTCGTGCCGTGCGGATGTGCATGTCTGTAAAAATTGCGATTTCTACGATATCAAAGTCTATAATGAATGCCGTGAAACCCAAGCGGAAGTGGTTCGCGAAAAGGACCGGGCGAACTATTGCGATTATTTCAATGCACGAAAAGGTCTTTCGGGCGGACAAGATCAGGCGGCTTTGCTCAAAGCGGCGGCCGAGGCTCTTTTTAAAAAATCTTGAGACGGTTGACAGCGCGTGCGAAAAAGCCAAAAATCTTAAGTATGGCAAAAGCAGCGACGACCGAAATTTTCAAATGCAGCGTAGATCAGTTTTTTAAAATCATTTCTGATTACGAAAAATACCATGAATTCCTGGCCGAGATTAAACAGTGTAAAGTTTTAAAGACGGAAGGCTCGCGCAAACTTGTCGAGTACAATGTCCAAGTGATCAAAAGTTTTAAATACCAACTCTGGATGACCGAAACGCCTCCGAACTCCATCACTTGGGAGTTTGCTTCGGGGGATATTTTTAAAACCTCCGTGGGCTTCTGGAAGTTAGAAGATGAAGCCGGCCAATGCCGGGCGACTTACAGTGTTGAAGCGAGCTTCAGTTTGTTTGTTCCGGGACCTATTGCTAATGCTCTCGTGAGTGTAAATCTTCCTAATATGATGAGCAGTTACCACAAAAGGGTGTCACAGCTTTATGGCCTCTGATGACAAAAAAGACGACAAGGGCGCTTTAGGCGAAACTCTTAAAAAGGTTTTCACGGCCGGAGTGAGCGCGGCCTTTATGACCGAAGAAAGTTTAAGAAATTACTTAGGTGAATTGAAATTGCCTAAGGAAATCTTGAACGTGGTCATTCAGGGGGCGACAAAATCCAAAGACGAAATTACCCAGAGGGTCACGAAAGAGGCCGTTGGAATTTTGCAAAAGATCGATTTCGTCAAAGAATTTTCGAGGTTTGCTGAAAATCATAAATTCAAAATTACGGCCGAAATTGATATCATCCGCAAAGATAAAAAAAGCGAAGACGGCGAAAAAATATAGACCATGGGCGGTCTCAACTTGGGACAAAAGCAGCCGATAAGCCTGGTATGGTCACCAATATCTTGAGCGTTCTATCCGTCATTTTGTTCTGCTTATGCTGCCGCCAGCTGTTGAAGGCGGTCGTGAAACCTATTCCCCTGCTGAAAATCGAACGCACTTACGCCAGGCCCGCTCTGTGGCTGAGCAAAGGCTACCACGTAGTTTCTTGGGGAGCCTTGACGTTGACTTTTTTGCTAGGCCTCGTCATGTCTTTCTATCAGGTCTATACTCAGCTATAACTAGACCTTGCGAAAGTGAGGTGGGGGATGGCGCATTTTCAAACAATTCACCCGGCGACGGGCGAAGTTCTTAAAAGTTATCAGCATCTTTCCTGGAGTGACGCCGAAAAAATTCTGATCCGGGCCAACCAAGATTTTCAAATCTGGCGCAAGAGTTCTTTTGCTCAACGTGTGCAAGCGCTCCTCAAGCTTGCCGACAACTTAAGCCATCAGAAAAAAACATTAGCGGCATTGATTTCGTCTGAAATGGGCAAGGCCCCGGGCGAAGCGCTGGCAGAAATCGATAAATCTATTTTGGCGTGTCGCTATTATGCTGAGAAGGGGGAATCCCTTTTAGCGCCGCAGGAACTCGCCTCCAACTATGAAAGTTCGGAAGTTATTTTTCGTGCCCTAGGGCCCCTTGTGAGCATCATGCCCTGGAATTTTCCGCTGTGGCAGGTGATCCGCTTTGCTGCTCCGGCCCTCATGGCTGGAAATGTCATTTTACTGAAACACGCGGATCTCACGGCCGGAAGTGCAGAATTGATCGCGGAGTGTTTCAAGGATCTGCATCCCTCCCTCACTTTGCTGCACAATTTGCAAGTGGATCATGAGGTCTGCGCTCAATTGATCCAGCATCCTTTCGTTCGCGGTGTTACTTTCACGGGAAGTACGCGCGGGGGCCAAGAGGTCGCGAAAGTTGCGGCTTCCGTCGTAAAAAAAACGGTCCTTGAGTTGGGGGGGAGCGATGCCTATGTCGTTTTTGCTGACGCGGATCTCGAGCAGGCGGCGAAAATCAGTGCGGCCGCGCGCTTGATGAACTGTGGACAAAGTTGTGTCGCAGCCAAAAGATTTATTGTGGTTCAAGAGGTGGCTGAAAAATTCACGGACTTGTTTAAAAAAGAGCTGCAGAAGATCGAACTTTCGAGTCTTGCGCATAAAAAGTTCCAAATTCAATTGCAAAAGCAGGTGGAAACTTTAAAACAAGCGGGAGGGGATGTCCTTCTCGGCGGAAAAGCTCCCGAGGGACCCGGCGCCTTTTATCCCGCTACGCTGATTCGTTTTAAAGAAAATCCGCGGGTTCTTGAAAGCGAAGAGCTTTTTGGCCCCGTGGCTAGTTTAATTATTGCTCAAAATGAAAGCGACGCTCTAAAAATAGCAAATTCTTCGGACTTTGGCCTTGGCGGGGCTCTTTTTACCAAGGATTTAGCGAAGGGACAAAAAATTCTGGCCGAGGATTTTGAAGCGGGCTTCGTCGTTCTCAATGACCAAGTGAAATCAGATCCTCGTTTACCCTTTGGTGGAGTGAAGTTTTCAGGCTACGGCCGTGAGCTGGGTCCTTTCGGCATCCACGAATTCGTCAATGTGAAGACGGTGGCCCGCGCGAAGGCTTCTCTTTGAAGCCTTCGCGACTCAAGCACCACGTTTGGAAAATCCTTAAGCAAGCAGATCTGCAAAACAAGAAAATCCTGGTGGCTCTTTCGGGAGGAGTGGATTCGGTGGCCCTTTTGCTGGTGCTGAAAGAATGCCGCGCCGATATCGCTGCGGCCTATTTTCATCACGGAAAGACGGCGGAAAAAAAACAACAGCTTTACCGAGATCGAGCGGCGCTCTTTTGCGAAAAACTTTGCTTTGAGCTCGAGGTCCCCTTTTACCGACTCGACTCGCCCCAAAGGGCAAATTCAGAAGCAGGTTTTCGCAAACTTCGCTACGGAGCCTTGCAAAATCTTCAGCAAAAAGAAGGCTTTTCCATTTTGGCTCTGGGGCACCATCAAGAGGATTTGCTCGAGACCCGTCTGTTGCGGCTGATCCGCGGGACGGGGAAGCAGGGATTGACCGCGATGGCAGTTTTTAAGGAGACTCTTTTTCGGCCCTTCCTTGATGTTTCAAAGCTTGAGCTTATTCATTATGTTAAGGTCCAGGGTTTGAAGCCCCTGGCAGATCCGAGCAACGAGTCTGTAGATCCTCTGCGAAATTGGCTGCGCAAACGCTGGCTTCCGCAGCTTGAAAAACGTCAACCGGGTGGAGCCGCTTCTCTGGCGAGATCCCTTGCGCTGCTCGCGAGCGAAGGTAAAACATCGGTTAGGCCTGATCTGCTTTCGCGGCCAAATTCTCTTTTGGGAAGAGCGCTTGCCCGTGATTTTTGGTTGTCGCTCGGTCGAGTCGAGCAAAAAAGACTCCTTGCGCAATATCTCCTCGACCAAAAGCACAGACATTTTACGCAGTCCCACCTGGAAGAAATTTGTAAACGCCTGGACAATCCACAGAAAGTGTTCACATTTAAGGTGGCCCGGCTGATTTGGGTCGTTAACGCGCAGCAAATTGAGGTCCAGTCTTCTCTTTCTGAAGCTTAAAAATTCGCGAAATCTTCTTTCTCTTTTGCAGCTGCTTTATTGTGAGAGCGAAAGAAGCATGTTAGGCTTTTTATTCGTCTCCTCCAATGAAAGGACGTCCCTCGATGCGTTCAACTCAAAAAACTCTCGCCCTCTGGTTTTTCCTGGTCATCATGGCTGTTTTCTTATTTCAAGCCTATGAAAGTAAGCATCAGAAAAACGTCACCGATTTTAATTATTCCAAACTCACTGAGGCGGTGAAGGCGGGCGAGGTGGCGAGTGTCACCTTCCGGCAAGACACAAGTGAAATCGTGGGTGAAATCAAACCTGAATTCGAAAAGAAATATTCAGGTAGTCATTTCACCATCGTCGGCAATACGCAGGATGAAGGTTACAAATTCTTCGTGCAAAATGGCCTGACCCCTAATTACGAACGCTCTGAGGGCAATGGCTTTCTGCAATCCCTGCTCGTCAATTGGCTTCCGCTGATTTTGATTGTTGGGATGTTTATCTTTATCATGCGGCAAATTCAAGTGGGCGGTGGCAAGGCGATGTCCTTCGGTAAGAGCCGCGCGAAACTTCTGACAGAGGATAAAAACCGTGTCACCTTTAAAGAAGTGGCAGGGGTTGATGAAGCGAAAGAAGATTTGCAAGAGATCGTCAGTTTTCTGAAGGATCCCAAAAAATACACAAAATTAGGTGGTCGCATTCCGAAGGGAGTTTTGCTGGTGGGTTCGCCAGGAACGGGTAAGACCTTGCTTGCGCGTGCGGTGGCCGGTGAAGCCGGTGTTCCTTTCTTCACAATTTCAGGATCGGACTTCGTTGAAATGTTTGTCGGCGTGGGTGCAAGCCGCGTGCGGGATTTATTTGAGCAGGGTAAGAAGAATGCTCCTTGTTTGATTTTCATCGATGAAATCGATGCGGTGGGACGTCACCGCGGGGCCGGCATGGGTGGCGGTCATGATGAACGCGAGCAAACTTTGAATCAATTGCTGGTCGAGATGGATGGTTTTGAATCCTCGGGTGGGGTGATCATGATCGCCGCGACCAACCGTCCTGACGTGTTGGATCCCGCTTTGTTGCGTCCCGGTCGTTTTGACCGCCGGGTCGTAGTGAATAAGCCTGATCTCAAGGGCCGCGAACAGATTTTAGCCGTGCATACGCGCAAAACACCCATGGGACCTGATGTGGATATTTCCCGCATCGCGCGCGGGACGCCGGGAATGTCTGGGGCGGATCTGGAGAATTTAGTCAATGAAGCGGCTCTGGTCGCGGCTCGTAATGATAAAAAATATCTCGAGATGGAAGACTTTGAACACGCGAAAGACAAAGTGATCATGGGCTCTGAGCGAAAATCGATGGTCATCTCCGATGAAGATAAGCGCATGACGGCTTACCACGAGGCGGGGCACACCCTCGTGAATGTGCTGATCCCTGGCCTTGATCCGATTCACAAGGTGACGATCATTCCGCGGGGGATGGCATTGGGCCTCACTCAAACTTTGCCAGAAAAAGATTCGCTGAGCATTTCCAAGACTCAGGCTAAAAATTGGATTGCCTTTGCCTTTGGCGGCCGTGCCGCCGAAGAAATTATTTTTAAAGAGTTCACGGCGGGTGCCGCGAACGATATTGAACGGGCGACCCAACTCGCTCGTCGGATGGTTTGCGAGTGGGGGATGAGTCCCCTCGGACCTTTGGCCTTTGAAAAAAGTGAAGGGCCTGTGTTTTTAGGTATGAGTCATGGCCAATCGACCAAAGATTACTCCGAATCCAAGGCCGAACAAATTGATCTTGAGGTGGCGAAAATTATTGCGGAAGGTTACGAAAAGGCCTTCACTCTGTTAAGAGATAATAAGGTGGCTCTCGAGCGGATTACGGAGGCTTTGCTCGAGTACGAAACCCTCGACGGTCATGAAGTGGACATGCTCGTCAAAGGGGCCGCGGTGAAGGAAATCGAAAAAGTTCGGCAAAATAAAAAAGACGGTGGTCGCGGAGAAGGTTTGCCGAACAAGCTTAAACCTGATTCGAACGATCCTGTCGGCAACACCGGACCTGTCACCGTCTAAGTAGAAAACACCTGAGAGAGGCCTTCAGATGTTGCAGCAGTTTATCGATAACTTTAGGTTCATTGTCTCGCATTTGCGGGTTCAAGACGCCGTCGATATGCTGCTTGTTTGGATGGTGGTCTACCGTATTCTTGTTCTGATTAAAAGAACGGGAACGATCCAAATGCTTTCAGGTTTAGGCGTTTTAGCGATCGGTTATATCCTTTCTATTTGGCTTGAATTGTTCACCTTCAACTGGATTCTCGAAAAATTCTTTTCCAATTTATTTGTGATCGTGGTGATTTTATTCCAGGCCGAGATCCGGCGCGCCCTCGCGCATATTGGCAGCAACCCTTTCTTCACCGATGTTTCAGCGGTCCAAGAGACCCAGGTGATTGAGGAGGTTGCAAAGGGCGTGATCGCGGCCGCGCAAAAGGGTTTTGGCGCTTTAGTGGTGATAGAACGTGAAATTGTCATCGACTATCACATTGAATTTGGGACAGAGATGGATTCAAAGGTCTCTTCCGAGCTGATCTGCTCTATTTTTCATCCAGCCAGTCCCATGCATGACGGAGCCGTCCTGATTCGCAATGGAAAAATTCATTCGGCGGGCTGCTTTTTGCCTCTCAGTAAAAATCCCGCTCTGGATAAAAATCTTGGCACCCGTCACCGCGCCGCTTTGGGTCTGACTGAAGAGACCGATGCCCTGGTCCTCGTCGTGAGCGAAGAAAATCAGTCCATTAGCATCGTGCAAGGGGGACAACTCAGTCCCCACGTGGATTTGGGGGATATTCGCAAAGCGCTTTACGAAATTTACGGACTTAAGTATAAATCCTACCAGCAACAGGGGGACGCTTAATGGCGAAGAACGGCCTGCGCCATTTAGTCACTGAAAACTTCAGCTACAAGCTCGTCGCGCTTTTTATTTCGCTTATCCTTTGGCTGACGATTTTGGGTCGACGGGATTTTGTAATGAGTAAAAATATTGAAATTGATTTGATCACGGCGCCAGGGCAGGTCGTGGTCGCGCAGACCACGGATCAAATTAAAGTCAAGGTTTCAGGGCCGCGCACGGCTTTGAAAAAATTTATGGATGGGACCTATAGTCAATCCGTCACAATTGATGTCTCAACTAAACCGGATGGTATTTTGGATGTCGATATTCCCTTGAATCGGCTTGAAATTCCCATGGGAGTGAAAGTTTTAAGTATCAGGCCCAGTGTTATTCGGGCCGAACTCGTCCATCAAAGTCAGGCGATCAAAAAAAGCATCCTTGCCCCGGCCATCAAAGATTCTGAACAGGATAATGAATAAAATGAACGAAAAAAGAACCCTTGTTGAAGCTAAAAATGTCAAACTTTTTGGAACGGACGGGATTCGTGGAACGGCCAATCAGTTCCCGATGACTCCAGATACGGTCACTAAAATTGGCCAAGCCATTGGCGTTATTTTACAGCGGCAAGCCTTTGAAAAATTTGGTCAAGCTCCCCCTTCACCCTGCAAAGTGGTGATCGGTAAAGACACTCGTCTCTCAGGTTATATGATCGAGCAGGCTCTTGCCAGTGGACTTAATTCCATGGGGATTTTTGTGCAACTCGTGGGTCCTCTGCCGACGCCGGGAATTGGTTATTTAACTCGAACCATGCGCGCTAATGCCGGAATCGTTATTTCGGCTTCGCACAATGCTTTTCAAGACAACGGAATTAAAATATTCGGCGCGGATGGATTCAAGATTGCGGACAGCATTGAAACCGAAATTGAACGCCTGGTTTTTCACGAGGATCTCAACAAACTCGCGCCCAAGTCGAGGGACATTGGTCGAACGAAAAGGATTGAAGATTCTCAAGGACGTTACATCGTCTACGTGAAAAGCACTTTTCCTCTAGAATATACTTTAGATGGAATGCGCATTGTTTTAGACACCGCAAACGGTGCGGCTTACAAGGTGGCCCCTGCGGTTTTTGAAGAATTAGGGGCCGAAGTCATTCATCTGGGGGACAGCCCCAACGGCACCAATATCAACGACAAAGTTGGGGCCCTCTATCCCGCGAAGCTTTCTGAAGCTGTGTTGCAGTACCGTGCGGACGTGGGCATTTCACTGGATGGCGATGCGGATCGGGTGATCATGGTCGATGAAAAGGGCCAGATCATGAACGGAGATCATTTGCTCGCGATCTGTGCTCTGCATATGAAAGAGAAAAATCTGCTGAAGAAAAACACCTTGGTCGCGACGCAAATGTCTAATTTTGGACTCGAAAAACGAATGAATGAAAGCGGCATCCAAGTGGTCTTAACCGGGGTGGGTGATAAGTATGTCGTCGAAGAAATGCGAAAAAATGGTTATAACTTGGGTGGTGAGCAGTCAGGACATATTATTTTCCTTGATCATACCACGACTGGAGACGGCTGCATCGCGGCCTTGAGTGTTCTTTCGGTGATGCGCCAAACCGGTAAAAAAATGAGCGAACTCAATATGGTTTTTGAGGACGTCCCGCAGGTCCTGATCAACTGCCGAGTGAAAAACCGGATGCCGATTGAAAAAATCAAAGGCTACAGCGAGTTACTCCAGCGAATCGAAAAGGAATTGAACGGCAATGGCCGCGTTTTTATCCGCTTTTCTGGAACCGAGCCGGTGATCCGCATTCTGGTTGAAGGGCTTGATAAAATCGAAATCACTCGTTATGCCGAAGAGATTGCAGAACTTCTCGAGAAAGAATTAAGTTCATGAAACAAAAAATCCGCCTAGGTGTTAACGTTGATCACGTGGCCACTCTGCGACAGGTGCGTGGTGGGACGACAGCTTATCCCGATCTTTTGCAAATGGTCCGCGAATCTGTCAAAGGCGGAGCAGAGCAAATCACGATTCACCTGCGGGAAGACCGTCGCCATATTCAGTTGGAGGACCTCAAGCTTTTGGCCAAAGAATGTCCCGTTCCGCTCAATCTAGAAATGGCTGCCACCGCGCAAATGGTGAGCCTCGCCAAAAAATATCGCCCGGATTGGGTCTGTCTCGTGCCCGAGAAAAGAGCTGAGCTCACGACGGAAGGGGGGCTCAACGTCGTTAAATTTTTCACTAAAATGGAGCCTTTAATTGAGAAGCTTCAGCGCATTGGTATCGAAATCTCTCTCTTTATCGAAGCCTCGCTAGAGCAGGTCGAAGCGGCCCATCGGATTGGTGCGGATGCCGTCGAGTTTCATACGGGCAAATGGGTTTTACTCAAGGGCCCGGCGAAAGAAAGGGAGTGGAAACGCCTTTGCGGGGCCGCCGCTCTCGCGCATGAATTGGAAATCAAAGTCCATGCGGGCCATGGACTCGATTATGAGCACGCGCGTTTGATTAAAAAAATGCCCTATTTGCGTGAGGTCAACATTGGGCATTCTTTAATTTGTTATTCTCTGCAAGAGGGACTTCGTCATTCGGTGGCAAAGATGAAAAAAATCCTGCAATGAAGGCTTGGACTTCTTTTGTTGATCAAAAAATTTCGAGCACTCTAGAGTTGAAAGAGATTTACCGCCGTCTTCTGGAGCAGCTTCCCGCAAGATCTCTTTTACTTTTGATGGGGCCTATGGGAGTCGGGAAAACCACCAGTGTTCAGCTTTTCACCGAGTTGCTCGGTCTTGAGCCCGCCTCGTCTCCGTCCTTTGCCATCCATCATCGCTATCAAAACAGCCAAGGTCTGACATTGGACCATCTGGATCTTTATCGATTGCTGGATGATGAGGATCTCGAAAGCACAGGCTTTTGGGATTTATTCGCCCAAGAAAAATCCATCATTGCTATCGAGTGGGCGGATCGTTTGGATCTGTCCCTTTTGCCTTTGAATTGGTTTCAGGTGCGCATTCATCTCAGCAAAACCGCCATTGCATCCGAACGTCATCTGCAAGTCGACATAGAGAAAATTTAAGAGCGAAGATTTAAGAAGCGGCCGTCGCCTTCGGTGGGATGAGCTTTGAGGTGAATTCAAGCGTGTATTTTTCAGCCGCCTGCAATGCGGCTCGAGTGTAGGCCGTCGGTTCACCGATCCCCAAAACGAGGCCGCTGACCCGATCTCCGTTCATCATGGGGATGATGGTGACGTGCCCTGGAATGGCGTTGTGGTTCCAATCCTCAAAGAACTTTTCATTGACCTCGTTCAGAGAGATCGGTCCATGAAAAGGTTTTTGCGTCGAGTGGGCAATGCGGAAAATACTGGGAATTTTCAAATTGACCAAAGAGGCCTTTGGGTTGTTTTCGATGCCTTGATCCCAAATGATAGGCTTTGCAAATTGCATTTTGCTATCGACTCCCAAAACAATCGAATTTTTGAAATGCTCTTTCATTCCTCTGAAAAGGTTGGCACTCGCATTTTGAAAAGCGTCAGGCTTTTCTTTTGCGATCATTTCGAAAAGATAACTTTCGTGGCCATTGGCTGTTGAGCGCTCTGTCGGCCGGGCTTTCACCGCCAGTGGCAGGCTTGCGGCCACGGGCTGAGGGGGGGCCGGGATAGGCTTATTCGTTTCTGGCACAAGTGAAACTGGCTTTTTAGAAAGGGGGGCCTTTGCTGAAAGGTCTTCCTTCAGAGCCGGCTTTACCGGCTTCGGCGTGGGAATTTCGCTCTCCTCTGAGACCGCAATTTGCGAGAGCAAAGTTTCTTTTTGCGGCGTTTTCGGGCTCGGCTCGGCAGCAAGGGCCGCCGCCTTTTCAATCGGGGGTGGCGGAGGAGGTGAGACCGCCGGAACAGCCGACTTCAATTCAATTTTTTCTAGTTTCACCGGATGGGCCGAAATCACAAAGCCATCTGGATTTTCTTGTTCCGAGGCTTCGCTTTCCTTTAAGACTTGCGAATTTTCTTCGCTACTCGGGCCTTCTTCTTTTTGCATTTCGAAGTTCACTAAACTTTCCTGTCGAGCGGGCTTGAGGGGCAGGTCGGGAATCTTCGCGACCATCCCGGGAGCTTCCGGTGGAACCTTGGCCGGGGTCTCAGCGGGCACAGAAGCGGGCTCAAGTTTTGTCAAAATCGAGTGAACCTGTTCAGGCTCTTGATAGGCTTTCCATATTTTATCTAAACCCGACATAGGGCAAAGGATGGCTATGCCCGGAAAATTCTCTGGAAATTGCGGTTGCTCGAGACAGGCGACGAAAACGTGTCCATCCCATTCTGCAAAAGGCAGGCAATCTTGACTCCACGGAAAAGCCCTTTCCCATTTGAGCCAAAGCGCCTTCTGGATCGGTTGATCGCTAAAATAAGAGAGTTTTAAGAGAGGTAAAAAAGAAGTGTCCCGCGCCCAGTTGAGATAAACTTCTTCCGGAACAACCTGGCGTTCAATAGCCGAAGCAAGCATACCCCGTCCGCCATCGACCTTTTGAAAAGTCGATACGAAGGAGCGCAGTTCGTCTTTAAATTGTTCCTGCCAATGTTTAGAATCCATTGCTTACTTTATCGGTGGGATCCCCGAGAAAGCTGAATTTCTCAGATGAAGTCTAGCTTTTGGTCGAGGTTCATCTAGGACGGAAGAGGCTAATTTGAGACGAACCTTGTCATTTTTACTTGAGAAGGGAGTCCTTTCGCCTTCTTTCTCGATCTGAAATCATTTAAGAATCCCGGGAGGGGTGAAGATCACTCATAAAACCTTAATTCTTTTCAAGATTTTGAGTTTGTGGTACACCTCTCGCTTCATTCAGCAGGATAAAGTTCCGCAAAGGACCTCATGATAAAAGTGTACTTGGATCACAATGCCACAACACCTGTTGCAGCGTCGATCATCGACGTTTTGCCCGAGCTTGCGCAAGCGTGGGGAAATCCAAGTTCCATTCACTGGGGTGGTCGGCAGCCTAAAAATCTTCTACGGGATGCGCGTAAGGCGCTTGCTCAAGCCATCCAAGTCAGTCCCTTGGAAATTATTTTTACTTCCGGCGGAAGCGAATCCAATAATACGGCCTTGCGGGGCGTGCTTGAGTTCTACCAAACCACCAAATTTCTTTCAAAAGAGCAAAAAAACCGCACCCACTTTATGTGCTCGGCGGTGGAGCATCCGAGCGTGATGCGCACGATGCTTCATCTGCGGGACATCGGCGCGCGGGTGGATATTATTCCCGTCGACCGGCAGGGCTCAATCGATATGGATTTTTACGAAAGTCATTTGTGCGCAGAGACCGCCTTGGTTTCCGTGATGCTTGCTAATAATGAAACGGGGACTCTCTTTCCGATCCGCGAGATGGCAGCAAAAGCCCACGCAGCCGGCGCCTTATTTCATACCGACTGTGTCCAGGCCTTCGGGAAAATTCCTTTGAACTTAAAAGAACTGAATGTAGATCTCGCGTCTTTTTCTGGGCACAAATTTTACGCGCTGAAGGGATCAGGTTTTCTCTACGCGAAAAAAGGAATCTCTTTTGTGCCCTTGGTCCTTGGGGGCGGGCAGGAACGTCACCGTCGCGGCGGAACAGAAAATACCTTGGGCATCGCTTGCATGGGCCATATGGCTGAAAAAATTCAGGAGCTCACCGCAAAAAATTTGGAACTCGCAAAACTTCGCGACCATATGGAAGAACGGATCAAAAATGAAATCCGCGATGTTCTTGTAACGGCGGCAGAGGGTCGGCGCTTACCCAATACATCTTCTTTGGTTCTAGCGGGCGTCGATGGCGAAACCCTGCTTATGAGTCTGGATATCAAAGGCTATGCCGTCAGTACGGGGGCCGCTTGCAGCAGCGGAAATCCTGAACCCAGTCCCGTTTTGCTTTCTATGGGACTTAGTCGTCAAGAGGCGCAATCCAGTTTGCGCTTGAGTTTAGGCTGGGGAAATAGTCTTAAAGAAATCAACGAGTTCGTTGAAACACTCAAAGCCGTTGTGCAAAGACTGCGCAGTCTCACGGAAGAAGATGATGAGGTCCATCATGTCTAGCAAGGGACGGGTTCTCGTCGCCATGAGTGGAGGGGTGGATAGTTCCGTCGCGGCGGCTCTGCTGGTTGAGCAAGGTTATGAGGTGATCGGCGCGACCATGCAGGTCTGGGATTACACCAGTTGCGACATCGAAGAGGGGAACGGAACCTGCTGCTCCAGTGTCGATGTCGATGATGCGCGGGCCGTGGCCGATCGTTTAGGAATTCCTTTTTACGTTCTCAATTGCGAAGCGAAATTTAAAACCTCCGTGATCGATCCTTTTTTAAAAGCGTATTTGGAAGGGCAAACCCCTTTGCCTTGCGTGAACTGCAATACCTATTTGAAATTTGATCACCTGGTCCGCAAAATGAAAGAACTCGATTGCGATTATCTCGCGACAGGACATTACGCGCAAGTGGTGGTGGACGCTCAAGGCAAGGCGGCTATCCATACGTCGACGGATGACTGGAAAGATCAAACCTATTTCTTGTTTACGATTGAACCTGATCTTGTGCCGAAATTGCTTTTTCCGATCGGGCATTTGAAGAAGCCGGCGGTCCGGGCCTATGCCGAAACCGCGGGGCTGATCAACGCGCGCAAAAAGGACTCTCAAGGGATCTGCTTTGTCGGGAACCAAGGTTATCAAAATTTCATTAGCTCTCAGGTGAGTGCCGCGGTTTTGAACCAGAAAAAAGGCCTGCTCAAGCGCTATCCCTCAGGCGAGATCATGGCTGGGCACGAAGGCATTCATCATTTCACGATTGGCCAAAGCAAAGGCCTCGGGATGGATCATCACGAGAAGCTTTTTGTCCTGAAAATCGACGCCGCAACCAACACGGTCTGGGTGGGAGATGAAGCCGATCTCTATTCGCGCGAAGTGGAAGTGATCGAAGCTCATCTGCTGGGTGAAATTGCGGAAGGCGAAGAGATGAGCGTGAAAATTCGCTATTCCCATAAAGGCTCCAAGGCGCAGATTTTTAAGACCGAACGGGGTTATAAACTTTATTTTAAGGAACCTCAGCGCGCGGTCACTCCGGGGCAAGCCGCTGTTTTTTATCGTGACCGTGAACTTGTGGGAGGCGGATGGATCGTCCTATGACTTCGACCACTGAAGCCCGCGGTTTACGCTACCAAGTTCATACTTTCGGTTGCAAAGTGAATACCTATGACTCGGGTTTGATTCAAAAAAATCTCACTCGTTCAGGCTATGAGCTCGCGCTTTCTGACCCCGAGACCCGCGTGCATGTTCTCAATACCTGCGCGGTGACGGCGGAAGCAACGAAAGAGGCGGTTCGCTATATCCGTCGCCTCAAGGTGAAGGATCCCTTTTGCACGGTGGTGGTGACGGGCTGTGCGGCCCAGGTGGACACGGGGGCCTTTTCGGAACTTCCCGGCGCGGATCTTGTCGTTGCGAACTCGCACAAAGGCCAGCTGCCAGAAATTTTAGAGAAATATTTTAAAGGTGGAATTACCGACAAGGTTTTTAAGTCCAATATTTTTCGCAAAGAAGATTTAGAGGCCGGTGGGGGAGTTGAAAAGTTCCACACCCGGGCTTTTCTTAAGATTCAAGATGGTTGCAATAGCTTCTGCACCTATTGCATTATTCCCTACGCGCGAGGAAAAAGCCGCAGTATTCCGATCGCAGACCTTGTCCAGAGGGTGAATGATTTGTATCTGCAGGGGGTGCGGGAAGTTGTCCTGACCGGCGTGCACATTGGTGATTACGAAGACTCTGCGCAAAATAAAACTTTGGAAGACCTGATTGAAACCCTGTTACATAAAACTTTTATCCCACGCTTTCGGTTGTCAAGCCTTGAGCCAGTGGAAGTTTCCGCACGTCTTTTGGATCTTTACGAAAATAATCCCCGTCTGTGTCCGCACTTCCATATGAGCATCCAGTCGGCGCAAACCGAAGTGCTTGCGCACATGAAGCGCAAATACACCCAAGGTGACGTGCAGCAGAGTCTGCGTCGGATCAATGAAAGACTTCCTCAGGCCTTTATTGGCATGGATGTCATTGTGGGTTTCCCCACCGAGACGCACGAGCAATTCGAAGAGACTTTTTTGACTCTCGCCGAACTGCCTTGGACGAAGCTGCATGTTTTCCCCTACAGCGAACGGCCCGGAACCCGCGCGGCCGCGCTCACGGAAAGCGTGCGTTGGGAAGAGCGTCTGCGCAGGGCTTCGCGTTTACGCGAATTGAGCTTGCACCGGTTCGAAACGCGCGCCCGGGAACAAATCGGGCAGACGAAGAGGGCCTTGATTTTAAAAAGTCAGAACCAGCAGACGCGGGGCCTCAGTCAGGACTACTGGTCCTTACAGATAGAGGGACTTGTTCCTGCCGAAAAAATCGGCCACGAGATCCATGTGTTGATCACGGGCTACGAAAACAAGAATAAAAATCAAATGGAAGGTCATCTCACGGCCCAAATTTTACAGGCAGGGACGGCCCGATGAGTTCAGAGATGGAACAAAAATTTTTAGAAAATCTTTTTACTAAGCCAGAACTGCTCACGCGCGCGCTGACGCATAAAAGTTATGCGAATGAGAATCGCAGTGGCTTAGAGCACAATGAAAAATTGGAATTTCTGGGCGACGCGGTTTTAGATCTCGTGATCGGCGAATATCTTTTTGAATTCTTCCCGGAAGATTCAGAAGGGGGATTGTCAAAAAAGCGCGCCAGCGTGGTCAACGAAGAAGTTCTTTCCGAGATCGCGCAAACCTTGTCCCTCGAACAGCTGCTGCGGCTGGGTAAGGGCGAAGCGCAAACGGGCGGGGCGCAAAAGCCAAGACTGCTGGCTTCGGCCTTTGAGGCGGTCCTAGGTGCACTTTTCCTGGATCAGGGCTTCGAAAAAACAAAGGCTTTCATTCGCGAGCGCTTCCAAGGAAAAATGTCCCAACTCAGCGTTGAGGTGGACTACGAAAAAGATTATAAGACCCGTCTTCAAGAGGTCGTGCAAAAAAAATTAAAAGCCACGCCGACCTACACTTTGCTTTCGGAAGAGGGCCCGCCTCACGATCGTTATTTTCAGGTCAGCGTGAATGTATTGAACGAAACCCTTGGAAAAGGGATGGGTAAAAGTAAAAAAAGTGCCGAGCAAAATGCAGCGGAGCAAGCTCTCGTCGGTCTAAAGGAGACAGTCTAATGTCCTATCGTGCAGGTTTCATGGGTCTTATCGGTCAGCCGAATGCGGGTAAAAGCACCCTGATGAATTTTTTAGTCGACGAAAAAGTTTCGATCGTGACGGCCAAGCCCCAAACCACCCGCCGGCGGATTCTGGGGATTTGGAGCACCGACCGTGGACAAATCGTTTTCGTCGATGCTCCGGGAATCATCAAATCCGAAACGGGGCTGAATGGTTTTTTAGCTAAGGAAGCGGAAGAAGTCATTCAAGGCAGCGACGCTTTGATTGCTGTCGTGAGTCTGGATGAAAATAAATCCGAAGACGCCGAGAAGATTATCAATTTGGTGGCTGAAAGCAAAAAACCTTGGATAGGGGTGATCACGAAAACCGATCTTCAAGAAAAAGTCCATCGCTTGATGATCTTGAAAAAAATGATCGAAAGCAAAGGCGGAAAAGCCCTGTCCATTTCGGCCCTGGAATTTGCGGGGGATCATGAAGAACGTGAAGCCATGCTGATCGAAATGCTGCAAATGCTACCGGAAAGTCCGGCCCCCCTTTACGACACGGAATTATTCACCAACGAAAACGTGCGTGAAATGGTTTCTGAAATCATCCGTGAAAAATGTTTTGAGAATATTCACCACGAGATTCCTTATTCGCTTGCCGTGCGTATCATAAAATTTGAAGAAGAAGCGACTCCCTGTCCGAAAATCTTTGCCGAGATCATCGTGTCGAAAGAAAGCCATAAGCCCATCGTCATCGGCAAAGGGGCTGAGACCATCAAGCGGATCGGCATGCAGGCCCGTAAAGAAATTGAAAAATTGCTGGAACAAAAATGCTTCCTCGATCTCAAGGTGAATTTTAAAGACAATTGGTTCGCGAATAAGGGAATCATGAAGGAGCTGCATTATGTCGTCGAATCTGAGAAATGATTTTGCCCCCAGTGATTTCACCCCTAAAGTCGCGATCATCGGTCGACCGAATGTGGGAAAATCGACGCTTTTTAATATTCTCACGGACTCTCGTAAAGCCCTGGTCAAGAACCAACCCGGAGTCACCCGGGATATCATCATTGAGCCCGTCGATGTGTGGGGAAAGCAATTTGATCTGATCGATACCGGCGGAGTGACCGAGGCCAGTGATTTATTCTCTAAATTGATCAAAGAGCAAGTCTCTGAATTTTTGCAAACGGTGGATCTGATCGTTGCCGTTATGGACGGGCGGGTCGGCTTGATTCCTGAAGACCGGGACATCATCAAACTGGCAAAAGAAACCGGAAAACCTTTCCTGCTCGTCATCAATAAAGTCGATCGCCAGCAAGATGAAGATATTTTTAAAGCGGACTTTTACGAATTTGGTATCGACGTCATTGCGGCGTCTTTCGAGCAACGCCGCGGAGTCGGCGATGTTTTGCAGTGGATTGTCAGCCAGGTGCCCGAGAACACGGGCAATGTCCATGAGGGTGCCCGCATCGCCATCGTGGGTAAGCCCAACGTCGGTAAAAGCTCGATCTGCAATTGTCTTTTGGGGACGAACCGCATGCTGGTTTCTGATGTGGCGGGAACGACAATTGATTCTGTCGATTCGCCCTATGTTTTTAATGATCGAAAATATATTTTGGTCGATACGGCGGGTCTGCGAAGGTCCGCTCGTCGTGAAGAACATCTGGAAATCATTTCGGCTTTTAAATCCCAGGAATCCATTCGTCGTGCCGATATCGTTCTTTTGATGGTCGACGGTCTGATCGGGCCGACGGAACAGGATGCGAAAATCATGCAATCCATTCTGGAAGATCACAAGGGAGTGATCTTGGTCGCGAATAAATCAGATTTGGGAAAACAGGAAATTCCGGAGTACCGCAAAAAATTCCACGAACAAGTCGCGCGCACCTTTCACTTTTTTGAAGATGTTCCGGTCGTTTTCACGAGCGCCAAATACGGTCACGGGATCGAAGATCTCTTTGCCATGATCGAAAGCGTTTCGGAAAGAATGCATGCGCGGATCTCAACCTCTGACTTGAATGATTTCTTTTTCCAGACGATCCGCAAAGCTCCTTCGCCGGTGTGGGGAACGACGAACGTGAAGTTTTATTACCTCACCCAGACTTTTCAGGTGCCTCCCGCTTTTATTGCCTTTGCGAATCATCCTGATGGGGTTTCCAATGCCTACCGACGTTTTCTGATCAAAAACATCAAAGAGCATTTTGATTTACCGGGAATTCCCGTCCGGATTTTTTGCATGAAAACCAGCCGAGGTCGCAACGAACATGCCTAAACGTGGCTCGTGGCGAACACGCTTTGGATTTTATCTTCTCGCCATCGGTTCAGCCTGTGGCTTGGGAAATCTTTGGCGCTTTCCTTACGTGGTGGGTGAAAATGGAGGCGGGGCTTTTATTCTGCTTTACGTTTTTTTAGCCCTCGCCATCGGCGCTCCATTGGTGATCAGTGAACTGATTTTAGGCAAGACCACTCGCAAAAGCGTTATCGTCGCGACCCAAGGTTTAAGCGCCCGCGCCGGGACGTCCTTTAAGTGGGTGGGTCGTTTTTCGGTAATGCTCACCATCGTCGTGCTTTCCTACTATGCCGTTATCAGCGGCTGGGTCTTGCATTTTCTCAGTCAGTTTTTTGTGGAGCTTTTTCGTGACGGTGAAATGAACAGCCGAACCGCGCCCTTGGTTTTTTTGATGAACAACGGCTGGCTGCAGCTGCTGCTGGCGAGCGCGCATTTGTTAATAACAATTGTTGTCGTTGCGAAAGGGGTCCAAGAGGGAATTGAAAAATGGATCAGTTATATGATGCCTCTTTTCGCGGGCCTCGTTATCTTGCTGGTTGTGCGTTCTTTGTCTTTGCCCTCGACTCTCGAGGTTTTGCGCTTTCTTTTCTATCCTGATTTCTCCAAATTGACCTATAGTTCCCTCATCCATGCGGTCGGGCATGTGCTTTTCACTCTCAGTGTTGGCTTCGGGACACTGGTGACTTTTGGGAGTTATATGCGTGACGAGGATCACACGCCGACCGCGGGTTTTCGCGTGGCCGTGGTGGATACGCTCATTTCGCTGATCGCGGTGGTGATGCTTTTCCCGGTGGCTTTTCAGGCCTCGAATGTGCCCTTGACAGATCCGGCTTTGCTGTTTGAAGTTTTGCCGAAGTACCTGGTCAGTTTGCCCGGAGGAAATTTTTTTGGTCTGTTGTTTTTTCTTTGCCTGTACATGGCGGCCCTCAATGCGAGCATTGGCCTTCTCGAAGTGGTGGTTTCGAACCTCACAGATGTTTACAAGAAAATTTCGCGGGCCCGTGCCACGTGGTTTGCGGGGGCGGTCTCCTTGCTGCTCACGGTTGTACCGGCGCTTTCAAGCAGTGTGTTCGGGACTTTCCGTTTTCGCGATCGTAGTTTGATCGAGAGCCTGGATTCGATTTTAATCAATTGGATTTTGCCTTTGGTCGCCCTGGGATTATCTGTGGCCTACGTGCGGGGAACCAGTGATCTTGAAAAAGAGCAGAGCTTCATCGACCGGGAGCGGTTTGTCAGCGTCAGAATGTATCCCAACTGGCTCTTCAGCCTACGCTATCTCACTCCAATCGTGATCATCGCAGGATTGCTCTTGCAAATTTACGGCGTCTTCTTTCGGCCCTAAATCAGCCTAAAGCTTAGAAATTCATTCCGAGAATGACGAGCAGATCGTAGGGATCTCCGCGCACGGTCCGGGTGAGTCGCTCGGTGCCGTTCAAATAGTTCTTGTTCTCATCATTGAAATTCACGTAGTGATAGGTCGCCTGCAGGCCCAAATAGGCTTTTTTACGCAGCAGGGGAACCTCAAGTCCCGCACCGAATTCAAATCCCATGGTTGAATCTCGATTGTATCCATCTAAGTTGGTGATGGTATAAGTGCGATAAAATTGAGCAAAACCGAGCAAGAAATAGGGATTCAGGTCTGCAAGCCCCCGGGTCACATTCTGGGTGTTCATATAATATTTCAAATCGAAATTGAGAGTGGTGAGCGAGACATTCCCGGAGTAATTTGTTTTTCCTCCGCTGGTTTGATCGATCGTCGAGAAGTTGACGGTGTGATCACCTGTTTGGAAGCCCAACTGAAAGGCAAAACGCAAATCAAAGAAATAGCTTAAGAAAAGACCGTAAGTTGTCGAAGGTCCGTAGATTTGTGACATATTGTCAGTGAAAGAGCGGTAACCCACGGCAAGCCCCAGCGTGAAAAAGCGCCCATTGCGGAAAAAATTGATATCGGCTTCTTCGTCGGATTCTTCATCGAATTCGCTATAATCAGTGAAGGGATCAAAGGCTTCATCGGGATCCGTTTGCGCCACCAAATAATGCTGTTTATCACTTGAAGTGTAATTATTCTCTGCAAGTAATTTAGGATGAAGCGAGGGTTGGAAGAGGCTCTCCGCGCGAACTTGCGAATGCAACCCAAAAGCAAAAACCAGCACGACAAGAGAGCAAGCTCTCAGACGAGAAAATTGGATATCCACGGTTCCCCCTGCTCTTATTACAAGTGATTGCCCTAGAAACTTCAAGGAAAGAGCTGAGGTCTAGTTAAAATTCGATGGGCTGTCTCATCTTGAGGCATTTGAATTTCCCTTGGGGATTCTCCTAGGCATTTCGCACTGCAATCTGCGGTGAGTTGTCATGTGACTCGGCCTCCGGATTCGGTTATATGTGCTCCAACCCGGAGACAGCAAATGTCCTCTTCAAACAAAATTGATTACAAATCCTCTGGCGTGGATGTCGTGACCGGAGACAAGCTTGTGGACTGGCTCCAATCCTCTGAGAAAAAGGGTCCCCATCAGGAGCGTGTGGTGGCGGGGATCGGTGGTTTTGCGTCCCTTTTCCGCATCGGGTTTCCAGAAATGAAAAAACCTTGCCTTGTGACCTGCACGGATGGGGTAGGAACGAAGGTTAAGATCGCCGCCCATTACCGGGATTTTGCGGGTGTGGGGCAGGATCTCGTTGCCATGTGCGTGAATGACTTGATTTGCACGGGTGGACGGCCTTTGTTATTTTTGGATTATTACGCCACAGGAAAATTAAATCTCGAAGACGCTCAAGCTTTTTTGAAAAGTGTCAGAAATGCCTGTGAGCAGTCCGACTGCGCCCTCGTGGGCGGTGAAACGGCAGAGATGCCGGGAGTCTACGCGAACAATGACTTTGATTGCGCGGGATTCGCCGTCGGCATTGTGGATGAGGACAAAGCCTGGGGCCCCCACCGTGTCCAAGACGGCGATGTTCTTTTGGGTGTTGCGAGCTCGGGTTGCCATAGCAACGGCTACTCGCTTTTGCGTAAAATTTTTGCAGCGGATCTCGATCAGTACCGAGACGAACTTCTCACTCCCACACGACTTTACGTCAAACTGGCGGCGGCCCTTTCGAACGAAGTGGAAATCCATGCGGCTGCGCACATCACGGGTGGCGGCCTTGAAAACTTACCGCGGGTTCTTCCGGCGGGAGCCCTCGCGCAAATTCAAGCCTGGGAACTTCCTCCCTTGTTTCAAGAAATTCAAAAACGTACGGGACTTTCTGAGACGGATTTGCGCAATACCCTCAATTGTGGTTTAGGATTTGTTTTTGTCGTCCCTGCCGCGCAGGCCGAAAAGGCTCAAGCCTTCGCTTCGACTTTTTATCCCTGTTGGAAATTGGGTGAGGTGAGTCTGCAGTCCGTTTCTGGCGAAGCCCAGGTGCAACTCGGGAAATCGAAATGAAAAAATGGGCTGTCTTCATCTCAGGAAGAGGCTCAAACCTGCAAACCCTGCTCGATGGTCTTGAAGAGAATGCGATTGTCCTGGTCGTGAGTTCTTCCGCGAAGGCGCCCGGAATTTTGAAGGCCCGTCGCATGGGAGTCCCTGTTCTCGTCACGTCTTCTAAAATTGATTGGACTCTTTTGCAAAGTGAATTGGAGCAGCGAAAAGTCGAGCGTATTTTTCTTGCGGGTTTTATGAAGATCATCCCGTTGAGTTTTTTACAATCATGGAAGAACCGCATTCTTAACGTTCATCCCAGTTTGCTCCCCGATTTTCCGGGCCTGCATGCGATTGAAAAAAGTTTTGCGGCGGGAGGTGCTATGGGTGTGACCGTGCACATCGTGACTCCTGAAATGGATGCAGGCCCTCAGCTTTTAAAAAAAAGAGCTGTTTCTGCACACATGAGAACAGCGCAGGAGCCTAAAGCCCTGTCTTTAAATGATGCCGAACTACTGATTTCAATCACGGAGCAACGTTTGGTGAGGGAAGGATTTCGTCGATGGAGTTAAATCTTCCGGTCAGCCGTCACGTCAGCGTGGTTTCTATTTTTGGTCGAGGACATTGGTTAGCCGCGGCCCTGGCCCGTGAAGGCCTGAAAGTGACTTTGATTGACCTCAGTCAGAAAATGGGTCAGTGGACCTCTGAAGATACCGAGGGTCCCTTCGGTTTTTTTCGAAGCGAGCGGCTGCAGGAACTGCAGCTCGAAAGCCTTTTTTCCGGCGATGCCTTTGAAGAGGTCACCAATGGTTTTACCCTCTGGCAAAAAAAAGGTCCCATTGAATTCAAAAGTCCACTGACTTCTTTTTATTTTGAAAAAAATCAGTGGCCCGCGGCCTATCAAGATTTGTTGGGCCTCAAGCAAGCCGAGACGTCTTTAAAATTAGCGAGTTATTATAAAGCTCTCGTCTCGCATCCTTTCTCGCAGCAATGGATTATTCATTTGGCCCATCAGTTGGCCTCGACCACCTATGCGGCGAATGCCGAGGCGGCCCAGCGCGGGAACCCTCTTCCTCTGCTTTCTAGTTTCTATATTCGTCGCGTCACCCGTATGGGGCTTGAAAAATCTTTTCATTGGCTTCGTGCCGACGGCATTGAAGTTCTTGCCGCAACGGACATTCGCGACTTTTCTTTTGCGAATTCAAAAACGGTCAGCGGCTTGGAGTTAACCGGCGAAAAACAGGGGGTCTTTAAGACGGATCACTTGGTCTGGACTCTTTCCAGTGAAGAAAGTTATTTTTACAGCGAAAAAATCGGTCAACGCCTTTTCCCGCAAGGGGCCATCGAACCCGAATGGGGCTGGGTCCGCTATCGATTGAAACTCGAAGACTGCAGGGAGCGCGAAGCCTTGCCTCTGCAAATCGTGCAAATGAATGATCTTTTCTCGCCCTGGACACATGAAAATCTAATCATTTTGCAAAGGACGGCCGTGCGCGAGCAATTCGATGGGTGGATTCGGCTTCCCAATGTTCAGCGCTTCAATAAAGAATACCTCACCCATCGGGGTGTGGGAATTTGCGAGATTTTGAATAAAAAAATGCCGCTGTCTCAGGTCCAAGTCCTGACCTATCCCCAGGAGTATTATTATACCTACAGTCAATTGGGTGCCAATCGCTTTCCGGTTTTTTCAGAGAGTAAAGAAAATGAAAGGCAGCAAAACCCTTTCCGTAATATTGCGCTCGACAGTCCCGAGACCTGGATCCGCTACAGTGCAGACGCTCTTTTTGAAAATCAGGAAAAAGTCGCGACGGCCATTATTCAGCAATGGAAGACGGATTTGCAAAAAGCGCAGAAGACTCAGCAGCGAAAGGAAAATAACTTGTGATTGAACGCTACACCCGCCCTGAAATGGGGATCCTGTGGGATCAAGATCAAAAGTTCGGTAAAATGCTCGAGGTCGAAATGGCCGTGGCGGATGCTCAGGCCTCGCTAGGAATTATTCCGCGGGCGGCGGCGAAGACGATCCGACAAAAAGCGAAGTTCAATATCAAAAGAATTTCTGAGATTGAGAAAGAAACGAAGCACGATGTGATCGCCTTTGTGTCTTCCGTGGCCGAAAACGTCGGGCCGGCCGGAAAATACGTTCATTACGGAATGACCTCATCCGATGTTTTAGACACCGCCTTCAGCCTGCAAGTGAGAGAAGCGGGGGCCGTGCTGATGCTGTCTATTGTGCGCATGGAAAAAATCTTAAGAAAGCTCGTGACGGCGCACGCCGAAACTCTCTGCGCGGGCAGAACCCATGGGATGTTTGCTGAGCCCACCACTTTCGGTTATAAAATGGCCGGCTTTTTGGCCGAACACTTACGCAATAAAAAACGCCTGGAAGCCGCGCTCACGCAGATGGCGATTTGTAAGCTCAGCGGAGCCGTAGGGACATTTTCGGCGCAGCCGCCCAAAGTGGAGGAAAAAGTGGCGCGGTTTCTGAAACTCAAAACGGAAACCATCGCGACTCAAGTGATCCCGCGGGATCGCCATGCTGAAATGATCACCTCTTTGGCTCTGTTAGGCACGGGGCTGGAACGGCTTGCGATCGAGCTGCGGCATCTGCAGCGCAGTGAGGTGGGTGAGGTCACCGAAGGTTTCACGAAGGGCCAAAAAGGCTCTTCGGCGATGCCGCACAAAAAAAACCCCATCAGTGCAGAAAATATCACGGGTGCCTCTCGTTTGTTGCGGGCCTATGCCTTGAGTGCGCTCGAGAATGTGGCCCTTTGGCATGAGCGGGACATCAGTCATTCTTCGGTGGAAAGGGTGATGTTCCCCGATGCCTTTATTCTCGCAGACTATGCCACTCACCGCATGAGTTTGCTGCTCGAAGGTTTGCAGGTGAATAAAAAACGCATGCTCGAAGTGATCGAGAGCTCGCAAGGTCAGCTTTTCAGTTCCCACGTATTGCTTGCTTTGGTGCAAAAGGGCCTGACCCGGGAAGTGGCCTACGCCCACGTCCAACGTCTTTGTCATGCCATGGGGCATGGCGATCATTTGATTCAAAAAATAAAAGAGGATCCGGAGCTGAGCAAACTTCTCAAGTCGAAAGAATTGGAAGAAATCTTCACCGGTAAAAAACATAAGAAGGCCATTAAAGGGAGACTTCATGAAGCTTTCGCAGCCGATTTACGAAGGAAAAGCTAAACGGATTTACGCCATTCCGGAGGAATCCAATCAGTGGTTGATTGAGTATAAAGACTCTCTCACGGCGTTTAATGCCTTGAAGAAGGGTTCTTTTGACGACAAGGGGGCGATCAACCGCGACATCACCTCCCTGATTTTTCGCTATTTGAAAAAAAATCAGGTGAACAGCCACTGGGTCAAGGATCTCGAAGATCGCTTCAGCGTGGTCGAAAAAGTTTCGATCATTCCACTGGAGGTGGTTGTTCGGAACACCTTAGCGGGATCCACCGCAAAAAAATTGGGCATCGAAGAGGGCTTGGTTTTGCAACAACCCCTGGTTGAGTTCTACTATAAAAAAGACGAACTGGCCGATCCTTTTGTGAGTGATGATCAAATTCTGATGATGAGTATCGCAAGCGCCAAAGAAATCCAGGAGCTCAAGACTCAGGCCTTGCAAATCAATGCCCTTCTCAAGAAGTTGTTCTTGAAAATGAATGTGGTCCTGGTGGACTTTAAAATTGAATTTGGTAAAACCACGGCGGGGCAAATCTTGCTCGCGGACGAAATCACTCCCGATTGCTGTCGCCTGTGGGATGTGAACACTCAAGAAAAAATGGATAAGGATCGTTTCCGTCGGGACCTGGGAAATGTCCGTGAGAGTTACGTTGAAGTTTTAAACCGTCTTAAAAAAGCCCTGCAGGAGGATCTATGAAGTTTGGAGTGAAGGTGATGCCACGGGAAGTGATTTTAGACACCCAAGGTCGTGCGGTTGAGCACCTTTTGAAAAATAATCAATTTCAACTTCAGGCTTGCCGCGTAGGGAAATACGTCGAGATCGATCTTTCCGCCGTCAATGAAGCAGAAGCCCGGGCCGAAATCAAAAAAATGGCCGATTTCGTTCTGTACAATCCCTTGATTGAAACCTACAGCATCGAAAAACTTCCGACGGAGAAAAACCTATGAAGGTCGGTGTTCTGCGTTTCCCGGGAACAAACTGCGACTACGATATTTTTTCGATGGTCCAGTGGCGGGCACACCAGCCTCAGTGGCTCTGGTACCAAGATCGTTTTGCCAAAGATCAAGTGGACATGATTCTGATTCCCGGTGGTTTTTCCTACGGTGACTATCTGCGCTGTGGGGCTCTCGCGGCGCGCAGTCCGGCCATGGACAGCGTCCGGGAATTTGCGCAGGCTGGAAAACCAGTTTTGGGCATCTGCAACGGATTTCAAATTCTTTGTGAGTCGGGGCTTTTGCCAGGCGCTTTGGTCCGCAATGAAGGTCGACGTTTCATTGACGATTGGGTGGAATTAAAAATTGAAAACTCCAATCCTTTTTTTGCAGCCCAAGTGCAAAAATCTGTGCGTCTGCCCATCGCCCATGGTGAAGGTCGCTTCTATGCCGATGCGCCCACGCTCGCTGAAATTCAAGGCAACGGGCAAGTTTGGTGGAGTTACAAAAGCCAAAATCCCAATGGCAGTTTGCTGAACATTGCCGGCGTGACGAATAAAAATAAAAATGTGGCGGCCCTAATGCCTCATCCTGAGCGGGCTCTTTTCAGTTGGATGGGCAGCGAAGACGGAAGTTTATTTATATGAGCGAAGAGATTCAAAAAAAATTAAAGCATTACCGCATGAATCATTCTGAATATGAAAGAATGAAAAAACTTTTGGGGCGCGAGCCGCAAGGGGTTGAGTGGGCGCTTTTTTCAGCCCTCTGGAGCGAACACTGTTCCTATAAAAGTTCAAAAGTTCATTTGCGTAAATTTTCCTACCGCAACCCGAGCATCATGGAGGGTGAGGGTGAAAATGCCGGCATCATCGATTTAGGTTACGGTGAAAAAATCGCTTTTAAAATGGAAAGCCATAATCATCCCAGCTTTATCGAGCCCTATCAGGGAGCGGCCACCGGAGTCGGTGGTATTTTAAGGGATATCTTCACCATGGGTGCCCGGCCCATTGCCTTAGCTGATTATCTTTGTTTCGGTGAACTCGAGGCCGAGCGGATGAAAACTTTAGTCAACGGAGTGGTCCATGGAATTTCCGGTTATGGAAATTGCGTGGGTGTCCCGACCGTGACGGGGCAGACCGAGTTTCACGAAACCTACAATCGCAATATTTTAGTGAACGCCATGGCCGTGGGGCTTCTGACCGAAAAAGATCCGATCGCTCTCTCCAAGGCCCAAGGGACTGGGAACTGGGTCGTTTATGTTGGTGCTAAAACCGGCAAAGACGGGGTTCATGGGGCCAGCATGGCCAGTGAATCCTTTGATGAAAAAAATGAAACGAAAAAGCCCAATGTGCAAATTGGTGATCCCTTCTTTGAAAAACTTTTGATCGAATCCTGCCTCGAAATTTTGAAAGAAAATCTTGTGATCGCGATGCAAGATATGGGAGCAGCGGGTATTACGTCTTCCAGCTTTGAAATGGCCTCGAAGGGTCAAGTGGGTTTTGTCCTTGAACTGGACCAAGTTCCGCAGAGGGATTCTTCGATCACTCCGGAAGAGATTTTACTTTCCGAAAGCCAGGAGCGGATGCTGCTTGTTTGCGAACCTAAGAACATGCCGCGCATCCAAGAGGTTTTTGCCCGCTGGGGACTCGATGCGCAGAAAATCGGTGTGGTCTGCGAAAAACGTGAAGTCACTTTGAAGTGGCATGGTGAAGTGCTGACCTCCATCGATCCTGATCTCTTGGTTGAAAATGCTCCTCGTTACGAAAGGCCTTACCAGGCTTGGAAGGCGAAAAATCGGGTTGAAAGATCTCAGCTGGAGAATCGCTCAACAAAAGATTTGGCGGAAGCCTGTTCCCGTTTTCTGCAGACGGCGATGGGCACTTCTAAAAAATCAATCTACCGTCAGTACGATCAGCGGGTGGGATTGCGAACCATCCGCGGGGCTGAACAGGCCGTTGCTTTTCAGCGGTTGCCCTCGTCTCGGGCCTTGGCGATCGCGGTTGGATGTCGACCGGCCTGGATGAAGTTAGACGCACAAATCGGGGCCTACGATGCAATTTTTTATCCGGCTCTGCAGATGGCGATCAAAGGCGCGAAGGCGCTCGCCGTCACGGACTGTCTGAACTTTGGTAACCCCGAGCGCGAAGAAATCATGACGGAATTCGTGACTTCGGTCGAGGCCCTCGCTCACGCGTCCCGTTTGCTTGATGCACCGGTCATTAGCGGCAACGTGAGTTTTTACAACGAGACCCTCGGTCAAAATATCACTTCGACCCCGGCGACAGGACTTGTCGGTTTGCGCGAGCAAATTGAAAACATTCCTTTCGATCAGTTCGTCAGGGAAGGGGATCTGGTTTACTGGCTGCGCTTACCGATGGTTCGGTCCTTCGCGCACACCGATCCTCAAGCGGGTTTTGCCGGAGAGTTCTCGCCCGAAAATGCGGCGAATTTTATTCAATTGAATTTGCAGCTTTCGCGCTTTTTCACGGCAAGCAAAAGTGTTGGCAAAGGAGGACTTGTGCATACGCTGATCGCGATGTCACGCGAGGACTTCTCGTTCTCTTCTTTCAGCGCGAAACTCAACGGGATGAGCAGTGGTGAATTTTTAGCTGAAAATCTTTATGAAGTCGTGGTGAGCCTCGCGGCAACTGATCAGGCCGAGTTTAAAAAAATCTGCGCCCAGGCCGAGCTTTCTGGCTTGGAGGTGCACGAAATCGGGATCACGCAAAAGGGCGATATTAAAATTAAAACGGATTTGGTTCTGAATAAAAATCAACTGCTGCTGCAGTATGGAGCCTCCTATGAAGCATTCATGGCGTGACGAATGTGGTGTCTTTGGAATTTGGAATCATGAAGAGGCCGCACGTTTAGCTTATCTTGGCCTCTATGCCATGCAGCACCGCGGACAGGAGTCTGCGGGCATCGTGACTTTGCAGAATGGCTCCCATCATGTGCACAAAGGTCTTGGTCTTGTGGGCGATGTTTTTTCGGAAGAGTCTTTGCAACAATTGGAAGGTCATGTGGCGATTGGCCATGTGCGCTATTCAACGACGGGACAGAATTCAATCACGAATGCTCAACCCCTCACGGCGCAATTGTTTAACGGTCCCGTGGCCGTCGCCCACAATGGAAACATTGTCAATAACGAGAAGTTACGCCAAGCTTTGAAAGCCCAAGGTTCGATCTTTCATGGCACCAACGATACCGAGACTGTTTTGCATTTGTTGTCGCGAAATCCCTCCAATCATCTCATTCCAGCTTTGAAAGAAAGTGTGCAGAAGCTCGATGGAGCTTTCAGTCTTGTGGTTTTGTCCCATGATAAGTTGGTCGCCATCCGTGATCCCTATGGTTTTCGCCCGCTCGTGATCGGCAAAAAATTGAACCAGGACGGGGGATGGTCCCGCGTGATCGCTTCTGAAACCTGCGCTTTTGATTTGATCGGCGCAACCTACGAACGAGAAATCGCTCCCGGAGAAATCTTTTGGATTGATGCGGACGGGGAGCATTCCGAAATTTTTACGAAATCTCAGCGAACCGCCTTTTGCGTTTTTGAGCATGTCTATTTCTCGCGTCCCGATAGCGTCGTCTTTGGTAAGAGTGTTTACGACAGTCGTAAAAAATTTGGCGAACAGCTTGCGGTCGAGACCGGCGTTGATGCGGATGTGGTCGTTCCTGTGCCCGATAGCGGAATGGCGGCGGCTCTTGGTTACAGCATTAAAAGCGGGATTCCCTTCGAATTGGGAATTATCCGCAATCACTATGTTGGCAGGACGTTTATCCAGCCCCAGCAGAGCATTCGCGATTTCGGGGTGAAAATTAAGCTCAATCCTCAATCGGCTATCCTGGCCGGTAAACGTGTCATCGTGATCGACGATTCCCTCGTGCGCGGAACAACAAGCAAGAAAATCATCAACTTGATTCGAGCGGCCGGGGCAAGCGAAGTGCATATGCGCATCGCCTGTCCGCCCACAACAGGACCTTGTTACTATGGGGTGGATACCCCACAGAAGTCGCAACTGATCGCGGCTCAGCAATCGGTTGAGCAAATTCGGTCTTTTATCGGCGCGGACACCCTGGGATATCTTTCCATTGAAGGAATGTTCCAAGCTCTCAAGGAGTCTAAAAATCGATTTTGTGCGGCTTGTTTTGATGGTCAATATCCCACGAATTTGTCATGATATCGTTTTAACAAAAGCGAATCAGGGCCATGACAAAAGAGATAAAAACAAAGCGGCAAAAAAAAACGCAACATAAGAATTGGCTTTTTTTACGTTCACATGACGTTGTCGACGTCATTGCTCCGGGTTATCCCTCTCCTCTCGAACAAGTGACGGGTGGAATTCACTACCTCAAAAAATGGAACTTGGTCGGACGTGCGCCTAAGGATCTGATTGGAAAACATTTTTTGCACGCGAACAGTGATGAAAAGCGCTTCGCTTTTTTAAAGGCGGCGATCGAAGCTCCCGACTCGCGGGCGATCTGGTGTACGCGCGGGGGCTACGGCAGCAATCGCTTACTCCCTTTACTTGCACAATTGAAGAGACCTTCTCAAGTTAAAATTTTTATTGGCTTAAGCGATGTAACTTCGCTGCATTGTTTTTTCAACCAGGTTTGGGGTTGGCCAACTTTGCATGCCTGCGTGCTCGATCGCTTGGGTCGAGGTGACTTGCCTGCTTCCATCGAAAATGAATTGCGGCGCTTGCTTTTCGGCGAACAGACGCAAGTGGAGTTTAAAAAATTACGTCCTCTCAACGAAGCGGCCCGTCGTACGAAAAAGATAAAATCACAAGTGGTGGGCGGTAATCTCACCGTGCTGCAAAGCACGCTCGCGACCGATTTTCAAATTCAGACGAAAAACTCCCTGCTCTTTGTCGAAGATGTCGGGGAAAGAGGCTACCGTGTGGACCGGATGTTCGAGCAATTTCGCCAGGCGGGACTGTTTCGACACTGCGAAGGTCTGCTCTTAGGGCACTTTATCGGTGGAAATGAGCCGGGGACTTCCAAAAATAATTTTAAAAAAGTTTTCGCTCGCTGGGCGCAGGACCTTGAAATTCCTCTGTGGGACGGCGTTGAGGCGGGTCACGACGTGAATCAAAGATCTTTACCTTTCCATACCCCTTGTGAATTGATTGGCCAGGACGGAAAATTTTCCTTAACAGTTGAAACCAGTGGAGTGAAGTCCCTATGAGATACTCCGTTCTTGAAAAGACCGTGATGCAAAGAATTGAAGAGAACATCCGCGATAAAGCTCCGGGCGTCATGGTGCGCGCCTATCAAGGCGGTAAAATCGTCTGTGACGTTTCCGTGGGAAATACTTATCCTTACTACGATTTTGCGAGCCTGACTAAAATTATTTTTACGACCCAAGCGATGATGTGGAGTTACGAACAAGGGAAGTGGAATTTTGAAACCAAGGTCAGTGATATCATTTCTTGGTTTCCCCATCCGCAGGTGAAGATCCGTGAGCTGCTGACCCACTCTTCAGGTCTGCCTTGGTGGTTGCCTTTTTACCAAGAACTTAATCTGAAGCTATCGATGGTCGAAAGACGTTCACAACTGCAAGATATTCTCTGCTCGGTTAAACTGCAACCGAGCGAGCAGGCCGTGTATTCAGATGTGGGTTTTATCGTGCTTGGTTTTATTCTCGAAAAAATGTTTGATAAGCCTTTGATTGATATTTGGACGGACGTGAAAGAAAAGTTTTACAGCGGAACGACGCTCGAGTTTCATCCGGGTAATCAACTCGCTTCACGCATTTCGCTTTATGCGCCGACCGAAGAGTGCTCCTGGCGCAAGAAGCTGATCCAAGGCGAAGTTCACGACGAAAACTGTTGGGCGATGGGCGGGGTTTCCACCCATGCGGGACTTTTTGGTACGATTGATGATCTCAGTTGGTACGCCTTGCATTTGCGCTCGCAACTTTTAGGGATCGCTCGCTATTCGATCCGGCAGAAGACCGCGCAAATTTTTGCCAAGCGGGCTTTGCCTGAAGGCAAAGGGGATTGGGCCCTGGGCTTTATGCTTCCCACTCCAGGGGTGGCGAGCTGCGGTCAATATTTTTCGCTCGATTCCATTGGGCATACGGGTTTTACAGGAACCTCGATTTGGTACGATCCAAAGCTCGACATGGCGATTTGCATTCTTTCAAACCGGGTGCTCTACGGTCGCGATAATAAGGCCTTTAGCAAAATGCGTCCGCAAATTCACAACTGGATCATTGAGTCTTACCGAAAAAGTTCGCTCTAAAAAAAGGAAAAAGCATGAAGCTGCAACCGAACTCACACATTCATTTGATGGGGATCTGCGGAACCGCCATGGCAAGTCTCGCCGGCCTTTTGAAGGACCGTGGTTACCGCGTCACCGGGAGCGATACGAATCCCTATCCGCCGATGTCGACGCAGCTTGAAAATTTAAAAATTCCTGTCATGAAGGGCTACCGTGCTGAAAATCTCGAGCCTCGGCCCGATTTCGTGATCGTAGGAAACGTGATTTCGGCCAGCAACGAAGAAGCCCAAGAACTGCTCCGTTTGAAAATTCCCTACACCTCTCTGCCCCAAGCCATGGCAGAGTTCATCATCGCCGAGCGCGAAAGCTTGGTGATCGCGGGCACCCACGGAAAAACCACGACCACCTCGTTGATGTCATGGATGGCAGAAGTTGCGGGCCGCAAGCCGGGATTTCTGATCGGCGGCATCGCGAAGAATTTTTCAAAGTCCTTTAAAAATCCCGAAGGAAATATTTTTATCATCGAAGGCGACGAGTATGACACGGCCTTTTTTGATAAAGTTCCGAAGTTTGTGCATTACAAGCCCAAGCACGTGATTCTCACTTCGATTGAATTTGATCACGCCGATATCTATGCCGATTTGACGGCCGTGAAGGCTGCCTTTCTGAAATTGATGAAATTGATTCCTGCCGATGGGACTTTGGTCGCGCACGCGGACGACGCCAATGTGATGGAGGTCTTTGCTGATTGCCCTTGTAAAAATAAATACACCTACGGCTTTCATTCCGGTGACTACCGGGTGAAGATCCTCTCGCAAGAAGAAAAAGGCATTCACTTTGAAATTCGTTTCAAGAGTGAAACCATGGGTCCGTATTTTGTTGAGATGACGGGGGATTATAATATTTTAAACGCCACGGCCGACATTGCCATGGCGACCCTGCTGGGATTTGCGAAAGAAAAAATAAACGAAGCCCTCTTGAGTTTTCAAGGGGTCAAGCGTCGTCAAGAAATTCTGGGCGAGCCGGGTGGAGTGCTGATTATCGAAGATTTTGCCCATCATCCTACGGCCGTTAAAGAGACGGTTCGTGGAGTGCAGAAAAAATATCCTCTGCGTAAAGTTTTTTCTGTTTTCGAACCTCGCAGCGCAACGTCGCGCCGTAAGGTTTTTCAGAAGGACTACCTTGAGGCCTTTAAGGAAGCTCAGGAAATTCTGCTCGCGACGGCTTTTGATCAAAGTAAAATTGATTCAGGCGATCGCTTTTCTTCAGAAGAGCTCGTGCAAGATCTCAAGGCCGCCGGAAAAAGAGCGGACTGCTATGGCTCTGCGGATGAGATTGTGAGTCAACTCAAAGCCCAGGCTAAAAAAGGTGATGTGATCCTGATCATGAGTAACGGAGGTTTTGACGGAATTTATCAAAAGCTCCTGCGCGCTTTAGTTTAAGAACGCTTTGCGTTAGTTCGTTGAAAACGGAGGCTTCCCCCTGCATTTTCTTGCTCATTTTTGGGGGCAAGTTTACGAATAGGCATGTCCAATTCGACGCCACTGATGAAGCAATACTGGGATATTAAATCCCTGCACCCTGATAAAATTCTGCTCTTTCGCATGGGTGACTTTTATGAAATGTTTTTTGATGATGCGGTCAAGGCGGCGCCCGTTGTCGGCCTCACCCTCACTCAGCGCAATAAAAAATCCCAGGACGAAACTCCCATGTGTGGATTTCCCCATCACGCGGTGGCAGGTCCCATCAATAAACTTTTAGGGCATGGTTTTAAAGTCGCGATCTGTGATCAGCTGGAAGATCCCAAGGCCGCAAAGGGCATCGTGAAACGGGGAGTGACCCGCGTACTGACTCCGGGAATGGTCTACGACTCTGATACATTGGACGGAACAAAAGCGCATTACCTGGCAAGTCTTGAGACCACCTCGATTAGTTTTTTAGATTCCACCACCGGCGAAGCCTTTTTCTTTCGCTCTAGAAGCTCAAAGGACCTGTTGCGCTTTTTAGACCTGCTTCCCGTTGCCGAGATTGTTCTTTCTGAAAAGGACCGAAGTCTGCTCGACGGCCGCGAAAATTTGCTCATGAGCTTTCATGAAGACCATCTTTCAGTAGAGCACCCTCTTTTGCTTCAAGGCGCACCGATTTCAGCTGCCCGCCTCCTTTCCTATGTGGCTGCGCTTTCAGGGAATGAGGCCTTGAGCACGCTTTCACCTTTTCAGGAGAAAGACCTTGAGCACCGTCTGGAAATTTCGCCGACCACCCTGCGGCACCTGGAAGTTTTTTCGACCTACCGGGGTGAGGGCTTGGGCAGTCTCTTCCATGCAATGAATCGCACGCAGACGTCTTCCGGCGGCCGCCTGCTGCGACAGTGGTTGAGTTTTCCTCTGCGTGATCCCAAGGCCATTGGACGACGTCTCGACGAAATTGATTTCTGGCGGGAAAAACATGTGGAACTCAAGAGAGTTCGTCAGATTTTAGGACAAATGGGGGATATCGAACGGCGTCTCGGAAAAATTTCGCAACCTCCTTGTAACGGTCGCGATCTTTTGGCTCTCGCAAGTTCGCTGCAGGCCGGTCTGAGTGCCCTGGAGCTTGTGGCTCAGGCTCGGGGGCACGAGCCCCCGGCGCAAAGTTTACGAGCGCTCGCTTTTAAAATTGAAAACACTTTGGTTGAGGATCCGCCCCTTGCGGTCAAACAGGGCTATTTGATCCGCCAAGGTTTTAATTCGGAGCTGGACGAACTGATTGAACTCTCGACCCATTCACAAAATCTCGTTCTGAAGATGGAGAATGCCGAGAAAGAAAAAACGGGCATCAGTAGTTTAAAAATTCGTTATAACAATGTCTTTGGTTACTATATTGAGCTCACGAATTTGCACAAGGAGAAAGCTCCTCGACATTACCAGCGCAAACAGACCCTGACCAATGCCGAGCGCTATTGCACCGAAGAGCTCCTGGAGCTCGAGCGAAAAGTTCTTTCCGCGCAAACTCGTCGAGCTGAGCTCGAATTTGAATTCTACGAAAGTTTGCGTAAAGAAATCCTCGCGCAATCCCAAGCTCTGCTTTCTTTGGCCCAAGCCTGTAGCGAGCTCGATGTGCTTTCCGCCTTAGCCTGGCTCAGCCTCGAAGAGAAATACACGCGGCCTCGTTTCAGTTCGGGTTCCTTGAAAATCAAATCTTCACGCCATCCCGTGGTCGAACAGACCGTACAGAAAAATTTTGTCGCAAACGACATTGAACTCAATGCCCACGGGTGTTTATTGCTCACCGGACCTAATATGGCCGGGAAAAGCACCCTTATGCGACAGATCGCTTTGACCACAATCATGGCACAGATGGGGTCTTTTGTCGCGGCAGATGAGGCCCAGATTCCGTTAGTGGACGCGATTTTCACCCGGATCGGCGCAAGCGATCAGCTGTCAGAAGGTCTTTCGACTTTTATGGTCGAGATGACTGAGACCTCGCAGATGCTCAAAAACGCAACGGCTCAGTCTTTGGTGATTTTAGATGAAGTGGGGCGTGGGACCAGCACCTTTGATGGGCTTTGTCTTGCTCAAGCGATTTTGGAATACCTGCTTACAGAAACCAAAGCCTTGACCTTTTTTGCGACCCACTACCATGAGCTGACGAATTTAGAAAATCACTTCACTCAGGTGGTGAACTCCCATATGACGGTGGCTGAAAAAAATGGCGACATTCGTTTTCTGCACACCCTGGTTCGCGGTCCTGCTTTAAAATCCTACGGAATTCAGGTGGGGGAGCTCGCGGGTTTACCAAGTGGCGTCACCCGCCGGGCCAAAAATTTGTTGCGAGATCTAGAAACCAAGAAAATTCAAGCCACCAGCCAATTGTCTTTAGAAGATGTGGCGGCAGAAGCGGCCCCTGCAGAAATGAATCCGGCCTTAAAAGCCCTGATGAGTGAAGTGAGAAAATTCCCCACGATGAAAATCAGCCCTCTCGAAGCTCTGAATCAAATCGCTTTATGGCAGGAAAAATTGGATGCACACGATTCTTAAAGATGGTTCCTTACTGACGGAAGGCCGCGAGCTGTTGACGCCTCCTTTAATGACTCCGAGTGGGGATATTCGTCAGGAATTCCTGTTCAATGCTTCAGCTTTTTCAACTTGGCTTGGACTGCGTTTAGAAGAACTCATCAAGAGTTTTCCGGACTGGAAAGCCACGCAGCCTATTTTACTGGGTTCCTGGGCCCGCAACGAAATTTGTCTTAAGTCCGATATGGATGTTTTATTCTGCGGGGACGAAGAAAAAACCAAGGAACTCGTTGGCGTTCTCAACGAGCGTGGTTATAAGCTCCGTTACCGCATGCCCTTTGATCCTCAGGACTGGACTTTACAGGTGGAAGCCTTTGATATTTTGGCTTTGCTGAAGGCCCGGCCCCTCACAACCGAAGGGGCGCGTAAACTCATCGAGCAGCAGAAAAAGATTCTGCTCAAAAGAAAGCAGTACGGAAAAATACTTTTGCGCGCGATCAGTCAGGAGCGAAAAGTCAGGGCTCAACGTTTTGATTCGATCACTAATTTTCTTGAGCCTAATATCAAATACGGTCCTGGAGGCCTTCGGGATCTCGAACAGGGTCTGCAGGTTTACGAGCTCTTCGGGGATCAAATTTCGAATCCCTCTCACACCTTGGACGTTTTAAAGTATTATAAATCCTATTTGCTGACGATTCGCCACAAACTTCACTTGGAAGGACTGGGCGATGTCCTGGTGAACACCGCGCAGTTTGATATTGCCCGCTGGATGGGCTTTAAAAATCAAAAAGATTTCATGCGTGATTTGCAGAGCGGGCTTTCGCGGGTGAATTTCTATACGGATTGGTTGATCGAAGCCGCCGCGGGGAAAAAAGCAGACCTTGAAAAAATAGAGACCTTGAATTTTCGCCGGGCGGAAGATCTTCTCGTGGCCCTGCATAAAAATCCGAGGACGTTGATGCAAAAGAGAGTGCGTGAAAAGCTCAACGATTTTTTTCCGACAAAGGCTCCCAAGACGATGGCGGCCAGACGGGGGAAAATGTTGGAGCTGGCCCTTTCGCCCAAAACGTCGGATGACTTTGTGGTCTCTGTTTTCCGCTCCCGCCTCATTGATAAGCTTTTGCCTGAAATCAAACGCCTGGTCGGCTACGTTCAGCACGATCAGTACCATCGCTTCACCGCGGATACTCACATCATGCAGGCCTGCCGTGAAATGAAGCGGATTTACCATCGTTCCCGCGAGCTTTCTTCGCTGGCCAGTTTTCATAAAAAGCTGACCGATGACGACTGGCGTGTTCTGCAATGGGCTTGTCTTTACCATGATTTAGCAAAGGGCTTAGACGGACCCCATCATTCTGAAGCGGGAATCGAAATCGTGAAACGTGATTTCAAGGCCTTTGGCTTCAGCAAAAAATTCACCGAAGATGTGGCCTGGCTCGTGCAAAATCATTTAGAGCTTTCGCAGGCGGCCTTTCGTAAAAACCCGAAGGCCCTGAGCACTTGGCAGGATTTGCGGCAGAAGGACGTGACAGGGATCCGGCTTTATCGCTTGGCGATTTTCACGGTGATCGATATTCGGGCCACCAATCCCGAGGCCTGGAACAATTGGAAAAGCAATCTGTTGCGGGATTTGGTTTTGAATCTCGAGTCGACGTCGGCGCAAAATTATTTTGAATTCAATCGCGAAAGACAAAGAAGAAAACTCAATGTCTCTGCTGAAATATACGAGGAGTTAGATTCGCTATTAATCGAAGCTCTGTCGGCTTCGATTTTGGTGCAGGATCTCAAAAAAGCGTCCGAAACGCAGGTGGACCTTGCCCCGCTCGTGATTAAAAACAAAAAAGGTGAAATTTGGATTCGTTTTTCAAAGAAAACGGATCGTGCGGGTTTGCTCGCGGACTACGTCACTCAATTGTATTCCTTAGGTTTGGGCGTGCGCCACGCCGCCATTCAAACTTTCTCTTGGGGCGTTTACGACTGGTTCCAAGTCGTTACGACGAAGAAAACGGCTTTAATTGAAAAACTTCTGCGTTCTGCCGCTTTAGAAAGCCGCTCTCTACCAAGTGTTAAATTCACTCACATCGAGCTCACCAGTCGGGATGAGTTCGAGTGGGTTTTAAGCTTCAAGGGTATCGACCAAGCCGGTCTGCTCGCCACCGCGGCGCAGGCCTTGGCCCAGCGGGGGATCAGCATACGCTCAGCCCAAGTACACACGTGGGGCCGTCAAATTGAAGATGTTTTTATGGTTAAGCCCGAGGGCGAAGTCGCGCAACTCATGGAGTCTTTGCAAAAGAGTTTGGTCGGTCCCTCATGAAAAAAGTTTTTCTGCTGACCAGCGAGCATGCCAGTCCATTGATTCCTGCCAAGTATCAAAAGTTTTTTAAGGGACGTGAGCGCTTTTTGCAAACCCATCGGGGTTGGGATCCCGGCACCAAAGACGTGGCTGATTTGCTGAGTCGCCGGTTTCAACTTCCTCACGTGGCCGGAAAATACTCCCGTTTGTTGGTGGATCTGAATCGCTCGACCGGGAATCCAGAAATCTATTCGCCGATCACGCAGAAATTTTCGGAAGACCAAAAGAAAAAGCTGATTCAAAAATACCATCAACCCCATTGGGAACGGGTCGATTCGTGGGTCCAGCGTGAAATTCGCCAGGGCCATCAGGTGATTCACTTAGCGATTCATTCGTTTACACCGGTGCGTTGGGGGATCAAGCGCACCACCGATTTGGGACTCTTATACGATCCGCGACGTTTCCGTGAAAAAGAATTTTGCAAAATCTGGGAAAAATATCTGCGCGGTGACTACATCGTTAAACACAACTACCCCTATCGCGGCGATGGCGACGGGCTTCCTAAAAACCTACGCGAAAAATTCCCCGCAAAAAGCTATCTTGGCCTTGAGCTCGAGATCAACCAGGCCCTCGTGCGCAAAGAAAGATCTTTTGAGCATTTAAAAAAGCATCTCGTGCAATCCCTGATCCCGCTGATCGGCGAATAAAATTTTTTCTTCGCTTATATTGACGCTGCATTTAATGGCCTCTCTATTCCGATTTGAAATCCTGGGCCTTCTTAAGAATCTGGGCGGTGTTGATTTTTTGGCTCAGGTCTTCCGAGTAGGTGAGCTTGATTCTCTGGATTTTTTTCAAGTCCGTTTGCAAGAAGTCGGTATAGACCCACTGATCCCCTTCGCGATTGAGGACAAGAATGCCGGAATGATCTTTTTCGTCTTTCGCATGAGGATTGGGAATCACGACCTGTGGATTGATATTGTCGTTCTGGAATTTAAAAACGAACGCCTTTTCAGCGAAAGGTCCGTAGGTATTGTGAGCAAGGACGAGCATCTTCTCGTTATTATCGAGAGGAATCATCGTGATCGTTTCGCCCTCAGGGCCCTTAAAGGCCTTCGCACGTCCTGAAGCCGTGTAAGAACCGGTCGAGGCCTGAGTCAACAAACCAAAAACAACAACAAAAACAAAAGCCGTATAGTTCATTTTAAACCTCCGCAGGAGAGAGCCCATGGAGTCACAAGCTCTACGATGAAAACCGATCAAGACTTAATTTTTATTTGTTTTTTTCGCGCCGGTGACACCGGTGTGGTTGCGCCAGTTGTTTTGGGGATCGGCCTTGGTTTTATTGTTCCAAGCTTCCCATTTTTTCTTGGGGAGTTTGTGGGCGACTTGGCCTTTTTCGTCAAAAATGTCAGGTTCTTTGCCACCCAAAATATCCGCGATCATTTTCCCAATGCCCATATTATCTCCTCGAAGTGACTTCAAGTTAGCTCGAGATTCAGGGCTTGTCAAAAATTAGGAGCGAGGGCTGCTGAGGGGATTGGCACAGGTATCGATGATGTCGAGGCCGCGGTTCTCAGAAACGTGACCGGGACCCTTATAAAATTTAAAACATTTGTCAGCCGCCGCTTGGAAGGCGTCCTCATAGCTCGGAGCGCTGACCTTCACTTCGAAGATTTTGTTTTTTAGCTCAGGCTTATCCTTCGGATCAAACTTGAAAATATAGTCTTTGGCAGCGTCTTGGTCTTTCGCGGCGAAAGAGCTGCAAGACAGACTCAGAAGAGCGATCAAAACAAAGAGAAAAGACTTCATAAAAACCTCCAGCGATGTTTTAAGAAGCAGCAAGGGGAGTGCCAGTGTCTCATTCTGATTCGCGCTTAAATATTTGTATTTATTGAATTAAATCATCTCGATGTGAGACGATGTGAAATCTAAAAAAGCTCCTGTCAAAGTGACAAAGTGGGGAGAGCCCTCCGTAGTCCTGCGTATCAATTTGAAGCACCGAAGGTCTATTTGCGTCAAATTGACTTGCTCAAAAACGCGTCAATTTACTACAATAAAGACTATGATAAAAACTATTTTGGTGATGCTCGCTTTTGGCTCGGGAGCCTATGGTCAAGGACTGAATCTTTCGGCTTATACGGCTTGCTCGAATACGCCTGCAGAGATCACCAAGGTTCTGCAGGAAATGCAGGATTTTTCTAAGTCCTGCCCGCAGGCCCGCTTAGAACCTGGAAAAATGATCATGATCAATGACTATTCGGGAAAAACCATGCCTCCGGTGGGTTATGTTTTTGATCAAAGTGGAAAATGCGTTCAGTCCATGCCCATTACCTGGGGTGTAGGAAGTGATAATAGCGGAAAAATGGAGGCTTGCAGCACGAAAGATACTCTAAAGACTCCGCCGGGAGCGCATAAGACCGTTGCTCACACAGGAGGCCCTAGTGGGAAGTACAATCAGTCCAATTCTCTGGGGTTAGCCGGTCTCTCTGGCCAGAAGAGCGATTCTTTACGAGGGATTCTGATTCACGCGGCAGAACAACCCGGAACGGCGTCTTCTTGGGGGTGTACCGGCGTTCCTGCTGAATACTTTGCAAATTTACAACAAAAGTTGGGTACAGGATCGCTGGTTTATAATTACTTCGGAGAAAATCCAACTAAAAACTGTAGCGACGATGCGGGTTTTGAACGACCCCCTAAGTGTGACCCTGAGGCTTCAGCGGGCGGCTCTAATACAGCGGCAACACCGTCAGGAAGTAGACAAAATACAAATAATAGAAATGGAAACCAGTAATGAGGATGCATATTTTCGTTCTTTTTTTAAGCTGTTCGAGTTTAACTTTTGCTGAAAATTCAAAAAAGCCTCTCACGACGGCTGAGGTCAAGGCATCCATCGCTCATCCAAGCCTTAACAAGGGCACGCAAATCGAAATCTATCGCTATGACAAGTCTTCCGACGCCTTCGAGGTTTCGATCGTTAAAGAGCCTGGCGTAGGGCCGAACGTCGCGACGCCTGAAGCCCTCTACAAAGTGATTCAAACCGATGTCGATTTTGCGACCTTTTTGAAAAAGAAAAGCGAATATGTAGGCGCGGAGTTCACCTTGAAAGAAAAGCTGCCCCTTTTGAACGCGGCCGCCCTCGCTCAACGTAAGAAGTCTTTACTCAAATAAGAACTAAAATTTGCTGAAAAACCGGTTTGTGGCTACAATGGACGCGCATGTGATTCACCCACCACCGGAGACCTGAGTGATTAAAGCCGTCCTTTTTCTTCTGATTTTTATCGGTCTTGTGAACTGCGCGCCTCCCTCGTCAGATTCTAGCAACCTCGATCCCTCTCCCCAGCAGCTGGATCCTCAACAGCAGAACCTGTTTCCGACCCCTGTGGCCGAGGAAAAGATTCTATTGGTTTCCGATATCGACGACACGATCAAACTCGCGAATGCGGTCAGCTGGAGCGGCGCTCTTTATTATTTCCGCGATGAGGACAGCGCCTTTTTGGGCATGAATCATCTCTACCAGCTTTTTCTGCAGGACCATCCGCAAACTCAAATCGTCTATCTTTCGCGGGCGCCGGAGTGGTTGATGCGCGAAACGCATGAGGATTTTCTGCGGCAGAATCATTTTCCGCAAGGAACCTACATCGGTCGAACAACTGCAAGCTCGGACGAGCACAAATTACTCGCTTTGCGAAAGCTGCTGACCGAGCAAAAACCCGATAAAGTTCTCCTCATCGGCGATAACGGTGAACAGGACGCGCAGACTTATCAGCAGATTGTCACCGAGTTTGCGCGGGTGAAGATTCAATTTTTTCAATATATTCACATCGTCTATGCTAACAAATCGGAATTGCAATCCCCCCAGCAAACGGGTTTCGTGACGGCGATTGAACTTGCGCAGGACCTTTTTCAGAAGGGGCTGTTGCAGCCGCAAAGTCGGGACCGGATGGTGAATGAGGATCTTCCTCTGGTTCTTGCAGAAAAACCCGGTGGCTCGAGAGGGATTTTGAGTTTTCCTTCCTTTATGCACTGTCAAAAAATTCTTTGGACTTGGAATCTTCCGGGGCTGAATGAAAAAATCAAAAAGGTCTGTCAGTGAAGCTGAAGCATCAGCTTCCCGCTTTTTACGAAAATATTCTTTCTGCTGCAATTTTAAAAATAGACCTGCAGGAAACCAAAGCGACCTGTGAGAATTGTGCTATGGCGAAGCCTCAGCACCGAGGCAAAATTCATTATTTACCTGACTTGAAATGCTGCACCTTTCATCCTTACCTTCCCAACTTCCTCGTCGGGGCGATTCTTCAGGATCCCTCTTCGCAGGCGGGTGCTGAAGTCTTACGTGCAAAAATCCAGCGGCGTGAGTACGCCCTCCCGATCGGGATGATTGCGCCCATCCGCTATCAGCTCGAATTCAAAGCGCGCCAAGAAAATGAATTTGGCCAGCGCGAAGATTGGCTTTGCCCTTATTTCGATCGAGAAAAGCAGAACTGCAAAGTGTGGCGTTATCGGGGTGTGGTGTGCACCACTTTTTTTTGCAAGAGCTCTTACGGGCCTCAAGGACAGGCCTTTTGGAGTCACGCGAGTGATTATCTTTCCTATGTGGAGATGGCTTTAATGGAAGAGGCCCTCGTGCAGCTTGATTTCTCTCCGCGTCAGGCAAATGAAATGATCGAGTTCCTCAATCGGGAATCCGGAACTCAGTTGGAGCGCAAATCCTGGACGGTGCCCCGTGAAAAATTCCGACGCCTTTGGAATGGCTATCATGAAGACATCGAGGGCTTTTATAAAAAAACCTATGCGATCGCTGCAAACTTAGATAAAAAGGCCTTCCATGAGCTTCTGGGTGAAACAGGTGCACTTTTACAGCAACGTCTGCTCTCGCAGCATGAGGCCCTCGCACTCAATCCAAGGCCCGGAAAGTAGGTTCGACCATGTCATCCATCTTCACGCGCCAACAGGTCCTCATCGAAGAGTTTGAGCGCCTTTCCCAGTGGGAAGAACGCTATAAACGCATCATCGAGCTTGGAAAAAGCCTTCCGCCCATGCCTGAATTGCAAAGGACCGAGCAAAATAAAGTCAAAGGCTGCCAATCCCAGGTTTGGATGACGGCCCATCTGAATGAGCAAAATGAAATGATTTTAGAGGGCGATAGCGACGCCTTGCTGGTGAAGGGGCTTGTGGGTTTGCTCGTTCGTGTCTATAGCGGAGCTCCGCCCGAAGAAATTCTGAAATCGCCTCCGGAGTTTTTAAAAACCCTGGGTTTTGAGCAGAACCTCTCGCCGAGCCGCGCTAATGGTCTGCACTCCATGCTCAAGCAAATCAAAATGTACGCGACCGCTTTTCAATTCATGTTGAACAGCAAGAATTAATTTGACCGCTCTAAAATTAAAATGATGCAATCTTTTCGGGTCTCGAGGGGAGGCTCAAAATTTTAGAGGGGATTCTCATGAATGGAATTTCAGTTTTTATAGCAACAATGATGTTGATATCAGGCAGCGCGTTTGCTGCGAAAAATTCGCCGCTGGTTATTTATGGCGCCGATGACAGAGTGGACGTCTACGCTTCTCCCGACTCGGCTTTGCGAGAACTTGCCGATTCGACAGTTGCCATGATTCCTAATATTGCCCTCAAAAAAATAAACTCGACGCAGACGCGGGTTGAGTCGATCAACTTTGGTCGGGCCATGGGGCTTTGCCAAGATGAGCCTTTCTTCAATCAACCTGTGGCGGCGGAATGCTCGGGTTCTTTGATTGGCGATGATTTAATCATCACGGCCGGTCATTGCGTTTCTGATGCGGACTGTGGAACAAATGCCTTCGTTTTTGGCTACCGCATGCAGGATGCGCGCACGGCTGATATTTACGTTCCGCCCAGTGAAGTTTATAACTGTCAATCGGTGGTCGCACGGGAGCTCACGAACTCTCAGGATTATGCCATCGTTAAGTTAGACCGCCCGGTCAAAGGGCACCGTGTTTTGACAATGTCGCAAACGCCCGCGGCAGTTGCAGAAGCTGTCTTCGTGATTGGGCATCCGGCTGGATTGCCAACGAAAATCGCCGGAGGCGCTCAGGTTCGCAGTCAAAATCCGGGCTATTTCGTGACGAACTTAGATACCTACGGCGGCAATTCAGGATCTGCCGTTTTCAGTGCGGTAACAAATCAAATTGTGGGCATCCTCGTCCGTGGCGATAAGGATTTTGCTTACGATGCTGCGAGAAGCTGTTCCCGCAGTAACGTCTGTCTTTTTGACGGGTGTCGGGGTGAGGACGTGACGAATATTTCATACGTGATTCAGGCTTTAAAGCATTAGGAACTGGTCCCCTACGCTGTTGATGAGAGGGAGTGGTTGCAGACTTGCTCTGCTCTCTCGGTCATGCTGGTTACCTGCCTCATTGTTATTTACAGAACTCTTCTTCCGGAGAACGGCCCTTGATCGTCCGGTTAGGATTCTTTCGTCGTAAAAGCGATCAGGCTCGTTTATAGAGATTCCTGCAGACCTTGTCAGAAGAGCTTCTCTGAAACTTGTAAAAGTCTTCATGATTTATTTTTGATTGATCATCCGGCGCGATAGGTATCTGTTGCCTTATCGATCGTTCTTCAAAGTTCCAGTTAAATAGATGTCTTCTTTCAGCTGTGCCGGTTGTGCGAGGCTATGTCCATCCTGGAAGGCCCTTCTGAAGCGCTTCCTGCGCTTCAGATCTAGGTACCGGGGAATAATTTTGTTTTGAGACCGCTTGTCCTTTTTCCATCAACACTCTAAGGGTCCATTTCCCTTTTTATAGAGTCGCGTGAATACGGTGCGTGTCTTCCATATCGTCGAGGGCTTGTAAAAACTCGGAAACTTCTTTTCGTTGCTCTTCGGTGAGTTCCGTAGGTGTATTCGCTTTGAAAGAAAGTTCCGCCTTGGTGATTTGCCAACCGCGGGCGTGAAGCGCTTGGCGAACCGTATCGAGGTCTTCTGCTTGGGTGAAAAACTCAAAGCTTCCCTCTTCCAGAGGATAGACTTCATTCGCTCCTGCTTCAATGGCCTCTTCGTCGGGATCAAAAGGTCCTTTTTTGGTGCCTTCCAGTAAACCCACACGCGTGAACATCCAAGCCACCGAACCCAGTTCTCCCAGGCTGCCTTCATACTCTTTAAAAATATGGCGCATCTCCGGCGCCGTGCGATGCTTATTGTCCGTTTGGCATTCAACGATGACGCCGACACCGTGGGGGGCATAACCCTCATAGGTGAGCTCTTCGATCATTTTTCCATCATCCACAAGACCTGCACCTTTTTTGATTGCGCGGTCGATGGTGTCATTAGGGCAAGAGTGTTTTTTAGCGGCATCGATCGCGAGACGCAGACGGGGATTCATGGCGGGGTCAGGACCTCCAGCTCGGGTGGCGACTTGAATTTCGCGCGCAAATTTTGAAAAGATCTGACCTTTTTTCTGGGCGTTCTCTGTTTTTCCCGCCGTTTTCCAAGATTTTCCCATATTTTCCTCTCCGTCTGAGTCTTTATTCGATCACAACTGGCGGGCCTTTGTCCAGAGTTGGGTGGTTTGACAAAGGGGGCCTCGGTCTTTACATTGCCTGCCATGTGGGCCTTTGAAAATGCACCGATCTGGGAAAAAATTAAATCCATCGAAAGCGATTGCGATCGGGCCCTGCGTCTCAAAGTCGCCTCTGAGGCGGTTCTTGCGCCCTCGATTCCGGCCCGCGATATCGAAATTCAAGAGGCGCGCTTTCATCCGGCTAAAAAAGGTTTTGCGCAGAAAGAGGGCCTCGCGCGCATGCTTCATGATTTAGCCAGCATTGAACTTCAAGCCATGGAGTTGGGACTGAGGACCCTCGTCGAGTTCCCGGAGGCACCTCTCGGCTTTCGTGAAGACCTGCGAAATGTCACCCTTTCTGAAGGGTCTCACCTGCAAATGTGTTTGGAGGGAATCGAGTCCTTGGGTTTTCACTGGGGTGATTGGCCGGTGCACTGCGCGCTGTGGAATGCCGTTTCAGTGCAAGATACTCTGCTCGATCGAATTTTGATTGTGCATCGCTATCTCGAAGGAAGTGGCCTGGACGCTGGTGATAATCTGCTCCGGCGTCTGGACGGAGTTGAAACCTACGGCATCCACAAAATCGTCAAGCAAATTAATTTGGAAGAGATCGGTCATGTCGATTTCGGCTCGCAATGGTACCGCGAAATCTGCCGCACAGAAAAGCGTGATAGCGTCACTGATTTTCCGCTGCGCATGCAGAATATCCGCGAACAACTCCCCAAGCGAGTCGAAAAAGTGAATCGTGAGCTGCGCAGAAAAGCCGGTTTTACCGAACTCGAAATGGATTACTACGAAAAATTACGGGAAGAATTTTTGATTCCCTATAAAGTGCGACAACATCTGCAGAACAGCTGATTTTATAAATCTCATCGTTCGCATTGAATGCCGTCACATGCGCCGGAACTGTGTAGCATTTTGTAAAGCCCTGTCTATAACAATTTGAAATAGCGTCATTTTCTTCGGCGGCACATTCAACGCGATCCAAGGCCCTGTAACTCGCGGCTGCTAAATCGGTTCATTCTCCTCAAGAAAGCGCCATTTTCCCTCGGGCAAGTCTCCCAATTTGAGTTTTCCGACACGAACTCGTTTCAATCCCGTTACCCTCAAACCCACGGCTTCGCACATGCGGCGAATTTGGCGTTTGCGACCTTCTTGTAAAATAAAGCGCAGTTGATCTTCATTGAGCCAGTCCACTTGAGCGGGTCGCAGTTTTTTTCCGTCCAGCACAAGTCCGTGGCGTAGCAGAGCCAATTGCGCGTGGGGGAGGGGGCCTTCCACGCGGACCAGATATTCTTTTTCAATCTCGGTGTCATCACCGATTAGTTTTTTTGCAATCCGGCCATCTTGAGTGAAAAGAAGCAAGCCCTGGGAATCAATATCTAGGCGACCGGCCACCGCAAGACCGTTGAAGTGCTCTGGTTTCAATTTCAATTTTGAAACACCCCATTGATTTTCGGGCGTGATCAGGCGAACGGCGGGTGTGTAGGGGGGTTCGGGTTGAGCCGAAACGTAGCCGATGGGCTTATTGAGAATAATGCTGGCGAGAGATTTTTGATTTTTCAGCGCTTCAGGTTGCAAAACAATACTCACGTGGGGCGAAACCTTTGTTCCCAACTGATCGACCTTGACACCGTTGACAAGGACGAGGCCTTTTTCAATATAGGCGTCGGCTTCGCGGCGCGAACAGATTCCGCGCTCAGCCATGAGTTTAGAGAGGCGAATAGGTTCGTCACTCATAGGTGAATCTCCGTCCAGAGGTCAGGTTTTTCAAAAAGTCTCACGCTCGCTACTTTTTCTTCCCTGAGTTTTTCGATGAAATAAAGCGCGATGTTTTCTGTCGTCGGAATTTTTTCTTTAAAAGCGGGAACGGCCAAATTAAGATGCTGATGATCCAGTTTTTGTGTCAGACCGTCGACGATAGGCTGCTTCAGACGACGTTGGTTTTCAATCTCTTGCGCTGAGCCACTAGGTTGGGGAAGGGTAAAACTCACTTCCAAAACATAATCGTGCCCATGCCCATAGGGTGTAAAGCAGCGGCCAAAGACCTTACGATTTTTTTCGTCACTCCACAGGGGCTGGTGATAGAAATGCGCGCTGCTAAAGGAGCTTCGAATCACGAGCTTCATAAAAGATTGATTCCACCATCCACCGAAAGTATGGCCCCCGTGGTCCAGGCTGATTTTTCCGATCCTAAAAAGTAGATGGCCTGAGCAATTTCTTCAGCTGAACCAATACGGCCCAGAGGCTGCCAAGATTTCATGGCATCGAGAGCTTTGTCCTTTTCTAAAGGCGGAAGCGAGTGAAAAGAATGAATGGGAGTGTCGACCATTCCGGGACAAACGCAGTTGGCGCGGATTTGCGAGGCGCCCATTTCTAAAGCCAAGCTTTGGGTCCAATTCACCATGGCGGCCTTGACGGCGGCGTAGGCAGAGACCCCACCCACGGGCTTGAGTCCCAGGGTCGAAGAGACATTAACGATGGAGCCCTGACCTAGGCTCAAAAAATAAGGAATGAAAAGGCGCACCAAACGAACGGCGCTGAGCAGATTCACTTGAAATTGTTCCAGCCAAAGCTCATCACTTCCCTCGACGGTCGAGTGCCTTTGAAAAACACCGGCGTTGTTGACCAGCACTTCGATACGATGGACTTTCACGCTGAAGATGTCCTGAATCTTTTTTTGCACTTGCATGGCATCCGTCAAGTCGCAACCAACAATGGAAACGCCATGGCGGCAGTGCAAGGCGGTTTCTTGGAGTCTTTCTTTATTTCGTCCCAGAAGGTAAACGAAATAACCCTGTTGCGAGAATTCTTTCGCCGTCGCGGCACCAATGCCAGAACCCGCCCCTGTGATTAGAACAGCTTTTTTCATGGGCTCAAGTTAACAGCTTCCTGAACCGAAGAGAAGGCATGTCTTGTCAAGAAGCCCTCTTCATTTGTTTCCGTTCTTTTCTGGTGGGACTCGTGATTTTTATCGCGGTGGGAATCTAGTTTAAGAAGCCACAATAATAGACGTCAGTTGCCGTTCAACCACTTCGCGGGCATAGAGCGAGCGGGCCTTTTTTAAGGCGGCTTCTTGTAATTGATGGCGCAATTCGGGATTTAAAACCAATTTTTCAATGGCAAAAGCCAATTCCTTCGCGTTATTAGGTTCAACCAAAAGGCCCGTCTGGCGATCAGAAATAATATCGGGGACGCCGCCCGCGCGGGTTGAAATCACAGGAACACCCGACGCCATGCCTTCAATGATGGTGCGGCCAAAGGTTTCAGCCCGTGATGGCACAAGCAGGATATCCAAAGACGCAATCACCTTTTCAATTTGTTCAACATATCCCGTAAAAGTGACCATGTTTTCCAGGCCCCTCTCCCGCACAAGTTTCTGCAAGAGAAGACCCGTTCCGGGATTGTTCAGGGTGTCTTCGCCAATGACGAGCAAATGGATGCGGCTGCTGTACTTTTTCAACTCCTCGATGGCGAGCAGAGCTTCGCGCTGTCCCTTATGTTCATCGAGGCGGCCAACAATTCCCACCAGGATTTTATTTTTAGGAATATCGTAGCGATTGTAAAGAACATCCGAGCGTTGCTCCGGTGCAAAGCGAGCGATATCCACCATATTGGGAATAATCGCCAGCTTCGCTTCAGGCATATTGAGATGTGAAAGGAGATTCAATTTGTGAAGCTGGGTTAAACAAATCATGCGGTCGAGGCGCCGGTAAAGCAGGGTATGGAGAAAGTCTTTTTTTGAAACTCCTAAAAAGGTATGGGAAAGCCCGATCGCGCGCATTTTTTTAAAATAAATCAGAGGCATCAAAAACCACAGATCATGCAAATGTTGGCAAATAACACTGTCTGGATTTTCTGTTTCGAGAGCCTGATGCAAGAACTTCATCCGACTCCAAATTTCACGATGGGGAATGGGAAGGGAGGGAAGGCCGCACTCATCGAGTTTCTTAGCGAGGGGCGAGTTTTTAAGACAAATTGTGAGAAGGCTCACTTGTCTTTTTTGAAAATCTCGCGCGAATTCATAAGTTACCATCTCAAGACCGCCCCAAGAGGGAGAGAGGCAAATTTGGATAACTTTTTTTGAATTCAACATGCTTTAATTGTCCTCTAGGAATTTTAAATCGAGTAGTTAAAATCTTGTTAAATTCATGCCGCTGAGATGAGCGTAAAGGACAAAATAAAAAAGAGCCAGGTAAAACCTGGCTCTTTGGCTGTAAGTGATAAAGAAAGGAAGGAGCGTGGAAAAGCTTAGGAAACCTTCTTGACCGGTTTTTTTGCGGCTGAGTAGTGATAGTATTTCTTGTCAAAGTCAGAGGCCTTCAGACCTTCTCGTGTGATCAAACCTGCTTTGAACCAGTCAAAGTGCTCTGCGCAAAAACCAGCTCGCTCATGCTTTTTTTTGCAATCCTCAGCGACGCACTTGGTAGACGCGAGGGGAATCACGTTGTTGGGGATTTGTTTTTCAAAATTGTCTTTATTGTCTTTTTTCTCAGCCATGTGAAACCTCCAGGGTGAGTTTGCTTAAGCTGGTCATTCATCTTAAGACATAAGTCTTATCGGTGAAGGATCTTGAAACTTAACAAAAGACTGGAAATCATTGAAATCGTCTCATTTTGCGACGTGCAGCTCAGCCAAATCCAATTGGTTCATTTCGTTGAAACGCCATCCATGGAATTCAGATTTGACCAGCATGGCAAAATCAAAACGTCCTAAGGGAATCAACAAAAAATGATCAATGAGATAACGGACTCCTTGAGTGCAAAGTCTTTTTTGATCTTTTTCCTGCGGCGAGAGGATCAATTGATCGAGTATTTTATCGTACTCAGGACTTTGGAGGTGAATGTAGTTTTCAGGTTCTTTCGTGCGAAAAGTTTGCAGGGCCGCGAGGCAACGAGGACGATCTACGGCGAGGCCTTTTCGAAACAGCGCGGGCGGCGAGCTTTTCATTTCGCTGAGGTAGGTTTTGTTTTCCCGAGCGGTAGGACTGATTTGAACGCCGAGTTTTTGCCATTGGGCCTGCATCCATTCGGCGCCCCGGCGGGGATCCTCGCCACCTTGGGCCGAAAAAAGAAGAGGATAATTTTTCTTCTGATCGGCGGGCGCGACCTGAGCCCAGGCCTTTTGCGCCGCTGCCAAGTCAAATTGCAGACAGGGGACGCCCGCTTCAAACCAAGTGTCGGGAAGGCCCGCGCACCCGGGCGTTCCGACCGAGGAAAAAATTTGTTGCAGTTCTGAGTAACGCAGCGAGAGCGAAAGAGCTTTGCGCAGAGGTAGATTCTCCTGCAGCGCGGGGCCGAAGCCGATATAGTCAAAGCGAGCCACCGGAATCCAATGAAAATCTTTGCGCTCGCGGTAACGGGGAACGTAAAGTGTCGGCAGGCGACGCAGCAAATGCAGTTCGTTTTTTTCATAAAGCTGAAGGGCAACGGAATCCTCTTCAATGAAAACGAATTCAACAGGTGGCCGATCTTTCACGCCGCCTTGGTAAAAAGGATTTTTTTCGATGCGGATCTTTTCACCTTTTTTCCACTGGGCCAATTGGTAGGGACCACTGAAAGCGCCGTCTTTTCCCGGAGACAAAATTAAACTCGCCAGCTGGTAAATGAATTCGGGTTGCGGGCGAGCGAGTTCGAACTTTAAGAGAGAATTGGAAGGCGCCGTGACTCCCAGTTTTTTGTCTTCGCCGGCGTAAATATCCTTTGCATTTTTAAGATCAAAAAGAAGGTTGGCTTTTGATATCTTATTCTGCGGATCCAAAATAAAAAGATAGGTCTTTAAGAAATCCTGGGCGGTGAGCGCTGTGCCGTCGCTCCACTTGAGATCTTTTTTAAGTTGGCATTCAATCCTGAGCGGAGTCTTTTGCGTGCATGTCGCCAGATCCGGTTGAAGGCCTTTCTCGTCATCAAATTTGAGAAGATTGCGGTAAAGATTGCCCGTGAGATAACTGGCTGCAGAGGTTTTTTGCAACGGAGGCAAAAGAGTCGAGGGTTCCTGCTCTAAATGCAGTCGAAAAACAGGGGCCTCTATGCTTACTGTGGTGGGTTTTACGATGGCTGGGGCTTCGGCCGAGCCTGTTTCGTTCATGAAGAACAAACCAGCGACAAAACTCAGTCCGAAAGAAAAATTATTTTTCCAGCTCCATTTTCGCGATGGTTTGCAGTTGCATATTGCTGGTGCCCTCATAGATTTGTCCAATCTTGGCGTCTCGCCAGAACTTTTCGACGGGATATTCTTTGGTAAAACCATTTCCGCCAAAAAGATCAATCGCCCGAGAAGAAACTTTTTCAGCCACTTTGGACGAATAGTACTTGGCCATGGCAGCTTCCTCAATAAAGTCCTGCCCCGAGTCTTTGAGGCGGGCTGCATTGTAGACCATCAAGCGTGCAGCTTCGAGTTCGACCCGCATTTCAGCCAATTGAAATTGGACACCTTGAAATTGGGCCAGCGACTTGCCAAATTGTTCACGCGATTTAACGTAACCCAGGGTGGCCTCGAAAGCTCCCTGAGCAATTCCCACCATCTGGGCCCCGATGCCGATGCGGCCTTCATTGAGAGTTTCAATCGCGATTTTATAACCCTTACCCACTTCGCCTAAAACGTTTTCGGCAGGGACTTCGCAGTTTTCAAAAAGCAGTTCGCAGGTGCTGGAGGCACGAATGCCCAATTTATCTTCTTTCTTGCCGACCTTGAAGCCTGCGAAAGTTTTTTCGACGATAAAGGCGGTGATCCCTTTATAACCTTTGGTTGGATCGACATTGGCAAAGACGATGAAAACACTCGCCTCTTTGGCATTGGTAATCCAAAGCTTAGAGCCATTCAAAATGTACTTATCGCCTTTTTTCTCGGCCTTGAGTTTCAAGGCAAAGGCGTCAGAGCCGGAACCACTTTCAGAAAGAGCGTAGGCTCCCACCCATTGAGAAGCCATTTGAGAGAGATATTTTTGCTTTTGTGCTTCTGTTCCCCATTTTAAAAAAGCGTTGGTGGTGAGCGTGTTTTGCACATCGACGAGAACCGAGACTGACCCATCAATGCGGCCCAGTTCTTCAACTGCGAGGCAGGCCATGGTGAAGGTCGAACCCGCTCCGCCATATTTTTCAGGAGTTTCAATTCCCATCAACCCCATTGCGAAAAGTTTCTGCACGAGTTCAGGATTCATTTGCGCATGCTCATCCATCTGCGTGACGAGGGGCTTGATTTCAGATTCAGCAAAGCTCCGAACAGCTTCACGGAAAGCCGTTTCATCTTCACTCAATATTGTCAGGGCGGGACGTGCGCTCATCAGAAACTCCTTTTAGTCATGCCAACGGTATATGTGCTCTTCACGAATTTCAACTGAGTCAGATCTATTGACCTCTCGCATTAACTCTGCTGTTTCATTGAGCATCATGAGTCTTAAGGCTAGACAAGGGTCTGGCTCTTTGATTAGCCTGATGGCTATGGATTTAATCGAAATTGGTGCCAAAGTCGGAATTTACTTTATTCCCTTTTTGTTCGCGCTTTGTTTTCACGAATTTGCGCACGGATATGTGGCCCGCTTGCGTGGCGACAACACAGCCCTTTTGATGGGACGCCTCACGCTGAATCCCATTCCTCATATCGATGTGATCGGGACTTTGATTTTACCTTTGGCCGCGATTATTTTTGCCAGTCCGATTTTCTTTGGCTGGGCGAAACCTGTTCCGGTCAATGAGCGCAATTTAAAAAATCCTCGCGTGGACATGTTTTGGATCTCGCTTGCGGGACCTCTTTCCAATCTTTTTTTAGCCGTGGTCGGCGCTTTTTTGATGGGCTTGATCGTGCGCTATTTTATGTACCTCACGAGTGCGCGAGCCCTTTTGAGCATTCTGGATATTTTTATTTCGACGAATTTATTTTTGGGTATTTTCAACATCATTCCTCTGCATCCTCTGGATGGAGGCAAAGTGCTCGCGCGATTTCTGCCGGCGCAATGGAATTACAAACTCGAGCAGCACGAGCAAGTCACCAGCATGATCTTGATGATTTTAGTCTTTAGCGGGCTTTTGCGTTTTCTGATCGGTCCCGTCACATGGACCCATGACTTTCTGGTGAACTTTGCTTTGGGTGGGTTATGAGCGTCCTGGAAAAGCGTCCTCGCGTGATGAGCGGGATCCGCGTGACGGGTCCCCTGCATATTGGAAATTACTGGGGCGCTTTGAGTAATTTTGTCGCTCTTCAAAATGAAGAGCGCTATGAATGTTTTTTTGGTGCGATGGACTGGCACGGAATGACCACCGCCTATAAAACGCCGCAGGAAATGATTCCCTGGACGCGGGAAATGATTGCGGAGTTTATGGCCTGGGGGCTTGATCCCGAAAAATCGACTCTGTTTGTGCAGAGCCAGGTGCCGGAACATTTGGAAGTCTTTATCATTTTGGCGAATCTGACACCGATGGGTTGGCTGGAACGGGTCACCACTTGGAAAGATGCGGAAGAGGAAGCGAAGCAGAACGATACCCACAATCTGGGCCGCTTCGCCTATCCTGTTTTACAGACCGCAGATATTTTAGCCTACCGTGGTGAAAAAGTTCCGATTGGGCGCGATCAAGTGGCTCATCTTGAAATATCCCGCGAGATTATCCGTCGTTTCAATTATCTCTATAAGGCGAAACTTCCTGAGCCCACGCCGCTTTTTACCGAGGTGCCTATTTTGCCTGGTTTTGATGGGCGCAAAATGTCTAAATCCTATGGCAACACTTTGTTGCTGACGGAAGAAGAGAAGAGTTTAAAAAAGAAAGTCAATATGATGGTCACGGATCCTGCGCGGGTGCGCCGTGAGGACCCAGGTGAGCCCACCCGGTGTTCGGTCTATGGCTACCACAAACTTTATTCTTCAGCCGATGATTTAAAGTGGGTCGAGGACAATTGTCGTACGGCCGGAATTGGTTGCGGGGACTGCAAAGCAAAGCTTTTTGAAAATATCGAAAAGAAAACCGCCGGGCCTCGGGAAAAGAAAAAAGAATTGTTGAATAATCCAAAGCAGCTTGATTCAATCATTGACGCAGGTTGCGCGCGAGCGCGGGTTCAGGTCCAAAAAACTTTGCAAATCATGCGATCGCAAATGAAGTGGGGAAACAAAGCAGAATGAGTATCCCAAAATGAGTATTAATGTTCAGTTGCCAAAATTCGAAGGTCCTTTAGGCCTCCTGCTTTATCTCATCCGTAAAGAAGAGATGGATATCATGGACATTAAAATCCACGATATTACGAAGCAGTATTTGGACTATATCAAACTCATGAAGGAGCTTGATCTCGAAGTGGCGGGCGAATTCGTGGCCATGGCTTCGACTCTGATTCATATCAAATCGCGTATGCTGCTTCCACAGTACAATGAAAATGGCGAAGTGGTTGAACAGGAAGATCCGCGTAAAGAACTCGTGCAAAAGTTATTGGAATATCAAAAATACCAAGAGGCCTCGAAGCTTCTTTATGAACGCCCTCTGGTGGGTCGTGATGTTTGGTTGCGCGGCGTGCGCGAAAGCCTGCAGCCCCAAGACGAGGAAATTGTTTTGGAAGAGAACGCTTTGTTCTCTTTGATTTCGACCTATCGAGGTCTGCTGCGTTCGGGTAAGAAGAAAACTCACCAGGTGACGCAGAAAACCCAGTCTATTTCGAGTCGTATTTTAGAAATTAAGGATCTTCTGCCCTTAGGTCGCCAGGTGACGATGATGGATCTCATCACGACAACAGAAGATCGGCCCCGTCAGGTCCTCATCACATTTTTGTCTCTTCTTGAATTAGGTAAAATGGAATTTGTAAAGCTCTGGCAGACAGATGTTTATACCGAAATCTGGGCCGAAGCGCAAAGGGCGATCGAAGGGGATATTCTTTCGCGGGTCGAGGAGTACGATTCTTTGCATGCTGACGAAGTGGCCGAAAAAATGATGGCTCGAGCAAAGAAAGAAGAAGCGGAACAAGCGGACGACGACTTTCTGCTCAGCGATGCCGAAGACAATCCGCAAATGAGTCTTGTCGCCACTGAAAACCACGACGAGTTAGCTGATCCAGAGGAACTTGCGAGCGACGACGAGATCATGGCTGCCGAAGCCGATCTGGCCGCTGAGCTTGCTCAGGAATCGGGTCACGGACCGGATCAAGAAATCTAGAGGAACATATGGCAAGAAAAACGAAGACGACAAAAGAAAAAATCCCGCAGGACATTCCTCTTGAAGTTTCAACGGAAGAGCTTGAATTGGCCTTCATCGAGGCCGATGAAAACTCGGAAGAGGCCGCCGATCTCAAGGAAACTCTCGCGACAGAAGTCGACGATTTGGATCTGGCTTTAGAATCACCCTTTGAGCAAGAGAGTTCCATTTTTTTACAAGAAGAAGAAACAAGCGAATCTTTTTTGCCGGAAGTTGCGGAAGAAGAGGTCACGGGTCCCGCTCTTTTATTAGAGGGCACTGAGCTTGATCATTTTGAAGCCGCTGAAATTGAAGATGTTTATTTTGTTGAAGAAGAACGTCTAGAATCCATTATTGAAAGTATTCTTTTTGCGAGCGATCGACCGGTGAGTCTTGCTTCCTTGAAACTTGTTTTCAAAGGGACTAATATTAAGACCGATAAAATTCGCAAAAGCCTCGATCAGCTCGCGGTTGAATACGCGGGCGGACGTCGGGGGGTGTCGCTCGAAGAAGTTCCGGGTGGTTACCAGCTGCGCACCAAAGTTGATAATATGGAGTTTTTACGGCGAACCCTGAAGGCTCGGTCGTTCAAACTTTCTGGACCTGCGCTCGAAGTGCTGGCGATCCTCGCCTACAAACAACCCATCGTAAAAAGTGAAATTGATGAAATTCGCGGGGTAGAATCGGGTCACTTACTGCGGGCTTTGATGGAAAAGGGCCTTGCTAATTTTGAAGGTAAAAGTGATTTGCCGGGTCGTCCTATGCTGTACGCGACCACTAAAAAGTTTCTTGAAATCTTCGGCTTAAGAAATTTGAAAGAGCTACCAACGCTTTCGCAAATTGATGAACTCCTGCCCGAAGGAATCGGCGAGGAGATCCCCGTCGAAAAAGCAACTCTTTCGCAGATCACGGAGGCCATGTCAGAAGCTGTGGTCGGTCACTATTCACAAGGCGAAGATGAACTTCTGAAGATTCAAGAGCAGCTAGAAGATATTTCGACCAGCAGCCAGTTTTTTGAAGATGAAAAAAAACGCCAAGTGCAAAAGCGGGATCAGGAAAAAGCTCAGAACATTCGTGAAGCTTTGGCCTTGGGCGAGCCCGTATCGACCCGAGATGCCAACTGGCTGACTCGTTACGATCAAGCGCTGGCGGCGGGACAAAATCCCACAGTGTTTGAAGCGACGACGGCAGAAGAGGGGACTCCCTTAGCGGAAGCGCTCGAAGCTTTTGATGCAGAAACAGATCAGGAACAAGAATCCAACGATGAGTTGCTCTTCACGGAAGAAGCCGATGAAATTGATGAAAACGAAGGCAGTCCTCACGCTTAAGATCTTTTTAAGTTTATGGGCTGTTTACAACATGATTGTCGTGGCCATCGTGCCCAATGCGCTGTCTTTTTTAGGGCGCAGATACGGGGCCGCCCTTCTTCCCTACGCTAATATTGTGGGATTGAACGCTTCTTGGAATTTCTTTTCTCCGGATCCAGCCCATACCATGTACTTCAAGTATCAAGTTGATTTTTTAAATGCCGAGGGCGAAAACACCCAGGACTCTCTATTCGCTTATTTTCCAGCAGAAAAAAATGAAGGCGTGATGGACGTGAACCGCCGCCGCGAGCTGTATGTGATGCGTTTTATGGCTTTGGGAAGCAACCGGATGCAGGGCCTTTTTGCACCCTGGCTCTGCCGCCAGCATCCCGGAGCTTCACGCATTTCGGTTGAACAAGTGGTTGAGACCATTCCCCCTTTGGAAGAGGTGCTGACTTTACCCAAGCAATCGGTGGTGGAGCTTTCACGGGAATTGAATTATGCCAAATTTGACTTTGCCTGCGATACTCCCGAAGGAGAATTCCCTTTATGAAAAAGGCCTTCCTTCAGCTTGCCCACAGATGGGATCGATTTTGGTTTGGCCCGCAGGACCTTTTAGGGCTCGCGACCATGCGTATTATTCTGTGCGGAACCATGACGCTGATGTATTTTTTCCGTTCTTTTTACATGAATTATTACGATGAGACGGGGTGGATTCCGCGTAGCAAGGCTCTCTTCGCCTTCCCTGAGTTGATCCGCCCGGCCTTTGCCTGGTTTTTTTGGCCCGACAGCTGGAATCTTCCGGTGCACTCGGTGCTTGTTCTGTCTTTGGCTTTGCTGACACTGGGCATTGGTGGACGAGCCTTGATGGCGCTCGCTTGGATTCTGGACATGGGCTTTATCCAACGAAATTACGCCGTGAATTTTGGTGCAGATCTGATCTGTGGGATATTTTTATTTTATATGCTCTTCACTCAGTCCTGTGAACGACTCAGCTTGGTCAATTATTTTCGCAAAAAGAAAGTTTTTCGCCAAAGTGATCCTCTGTCTTCAATCATGATCCGCATGATGCAATTCCAGATTTTTGTGATTTATACCTATACAGGTTTAGAAAAGTTAAAGGGTGCCACCTGGTGGGACGGGACGGCCCTGTGGAGTGTCTTCGCGAATCCCCAGATGGTGGCCTTTGATATGACATTCATGCGCTATTTCCCAACCCTTATCGCTATGCTGTCGCTATTGACCCTGTGCTTTGAAATTTATTTTGTTCCCGCCGTCCTGAATCGACGGACCCGGCTTCTCTGGTTTGTTATCGGCTGGGGGTTTCACGCCGGTATCGCTTTTTCGATGGGTCTGTTGCCTTTTTCGGCCGTCATGGTTTCGACTTATTTTTTATTCCTCAACCCGCTCGAAATGAGACGGGAATTCGTCTCATTTTGGGAATCTCTCAAAAAGACATTTAGTTCTCGCGGTGTTCCGTCGTAAACTATCTAAGGACGCGGGGGATATGTACTATGACGAAAACCTATCGACAGAGTTTTCAAAGACTAAGTCTTCTTTTGCTTCCTTTCGTTCTCGCCGCTTGTAACAGCAGTCAAGACAACAGCCTATTTACCGATGCGAAACAAGATGTTTGCCCTCCGGGATGCACAGATTCTCTGGTCAGTGATGACAGTCAAATCAATATTCAAATTGAAAATCCAACCATCGCAGCCACCTCTTTGAATCGGGTGGATATCGGCGGGGAATGCTACACCTCGCTTTACCCAACAAGCCGAATCATCGTGGCGGTCAAGGACACCAATGGCAATGCCGTTGATGGCACCGGCAACGGCGGGGCGGCCGGGTACGGTATTATGGGTTCAAGTCTGAACCCGATCTGCCATAACGGAAAATTCGATATTGCGGTTCCTATCGGTGGCCTCGGTCGAGGGTCTTTCCGTATTTTTGTGACTTTAGTTGCCTATGATAGCGCAGGCTCTCACGCCAATAGCTCCAGCGGCGTTTCCTACGTCACTATCAATAGATAGAATATAGGAAATGGACCCTTAAAGTGTTGATGGAAAAAAGAAAAAGTGGCCCCAAAACAGACCACAACACCCAAACCCCTCGCACTCTCCAACAAAATTATTCCCCGGTACCTAGATCTGAAGCGCAGGAAGCGCTTCAGAAAGGCCCTTACAGGATGGACACAGCCTCGCACAACCGGCAACAGCTGAACGAAGACATCTATTTAAGTGAATCTTTGAAGAACGATCGATAAGGCGATAGATACCTACCGCGCCGGACGATCAAGGGCCGTTCTCCGGAAGAAGAGTTCTGTGAATGACAATGAGAGCAAGTCTGCGACACTCCCTCTCATCAACAGCGTAGGGGACCAGTTCCTAAAGAGAAAAAGCCGCATGGCTCAGTTCATGCGCTTTTTCTTCCGAGCCTTTTTCTTTCTCACGAATAATCGTCATTTGATCCATGCCAAGCTCCCTTAGAAAGGAGCTTTTTCTTTCCACGGGGAGTGAGCTCTCATTCACCGAATTGAGAGTGCTCGCCATGGGCAACTGAAGAAGAAGCTGACTTTGAATCTCAAATGAAACATAATGTTTGATGATCTTTAAAATAGACCTTCGATGATTTCCATTCTTCGGCAGCGCAAAACCAAATATCATCATCATCTCAGGTAGATCTATCTTCTCGAAAAGAGGGAGTTGGCGCTGCTGAACATGGGTCAGTAAAACAAAATCACTGGAGGTCGAAGCCTGCTCGGCCCATTGATCGAAATTAAAAATTGAAAATTGAGCTTTTAAAAGCGGGTGAGCGAGAGCCTTTTTTTGCAGGGCCGAAAAATAACCGATCAAAAGATCCGCATCGTTTAAAAACCGCACCGACAATCCGGCTTCTTTTTTACCCGGCATCCTCACGAGGGACGCCTCGCTTTCGGGATTTTTTAAAAGAAATAACTTACTCCAGTAAGTGGCAAAAAAACCGCTGCTTGCGGGCGTTAAATCAGTCCCTTGGGGAAGAATAAAATCCGGTGCGAGAAAATCATGCAATTCATCCTGTAAATCAGCGTCTCTTAAAAGACCTTCTTGATGCAGGCTTTGCGCCCAGTAGGAGGGGATGAGTAAGAGGTCTGGGCTTGTCGGCTGCGCGATCAATTGGACCTTGAGTTCTTCCCAACTGTGAATCAATTCAAAGTGAATATGGGTCCGGGTTTCGCGTTCAAGCTCAGCGATGACAGAGGCGGGGAAAAAGTTCTCGGCGGTTGAAAATATGCGGATCGTGGGGGGAGCAAAAAGAGACTCCGAGATTTTAAATTCAGGATGCAGACCTTGAAAGTAACCTAGACCTGAGCAGAAAAAAAGAAATAGAAGCCAAAGGCTGGCTTCTATTTTGTTTTTGAATGGCCAAAGGAAAAAGGCTTTCACTTTTCCGCCTCTCTTTGAATCTCACGGATCTCGTTTTGTTTTAGAAGCTTTCGTCGAAAGCAACGCTTCCTGAAACGCCCATTTGATAAGCCGAGACGCGTCTTTCAAAGAAGTTCGCAAGCTCTTGCATATCTTGAAGTTCCATAAAGCCAAAAGGATTTTTAACATTGTAGCGAGGCTTAATGTGCAGGCTCTCGAGACGTTGGTCCACGCAGTATTCCAAATACTGTCGCATATCCTTTTCAGATAATCCGGCGACTCCATACTGAAGAATGTCTTGAGCAAAACCCATTTCGCATTCAAGAGCATCTTCGAGCATTTGGGTGACCATCTCTTCCATTTGTTCATTGAACAAATCGGGCTCTTCCTTACGCGTGGTATTGATCACTTCCAGGGCAAAAGCCATATGCATGCTTTCATCGCGGAAAACCCAGTTGGTTCCCGAAGCGAGACCAGCAAGCAGACCCTTCGAACGCAAGAAATAAACATAGGCAAAGGCCGCATAGAAAAAGAGACCTTCAATGCAGGTGGCAAAGCAGATCAAATTCATCAAAAAGCGCCGACGATCCTCTTTGGTCTCTAAGCTTTCTAGCTGATTGATGGAATCAATCCATTTGAAACAAAATTTAGCTTTTTGTTCAATGGAAGGAATATTTTCAACCGCCGTGAAGGCGAGGGCCCTTTCGTCATGGTCGGGGATATAGGTGTCCAACAAAGTCAGGTAAAACTGAACGTGCAGGGCCTCTTCGTAAAGTTGACGTGAAAGATACAAACGCGCTTCCGGCGCATTGATATGCTTATACAAATTCAAAACGAGATTGTTTCCCACGATGGAATCACCGGTTGCGAAAAAAGCCACCAAGCGACTGATCAGATGTCTTTCTGCCGGATTGAGCTTTGAGCGCAAATCCACCAAATCTGTGGACCAATCGACTTCCTCGACGGTCCAGGTGTTCTTAATGCCATTTTTGTACATCTCGTAAAAAACGGGATATTTCATGGGGCGCAAATTCAGATTAAATCCAGGATCAAGTAACATAAAAAAGTCCTTTCAAAGAGGAACCTGTCAGGCTTACTGACAGGCCTCACAGGCTTCAGGGTTTTCAAGGGAACAAGCCATGATCTCAGAATCACTGTAGGCCTTCTTGTTCGCCTCCTCGAGGACCGCCGCCGCAAATTGAGCGACGTCGGTCGCAACGGCGCTGGCATTCGCGCTCACTGTTGTATTGCGAACAGTGGCCTTCGCGATTTTAGTAGCGGGCCGCGAGCGCAGGTAATAAGTTGTTTTCACGCCTTTTTTCCAAGCATACATATACATCGATGAAAGCTTCCCGATGGTCGGGCTTTCGCTAAAGAGATTCAGTGATTGCGATTGATCGATGAAAGCCCCGCGGTCCGCGGCCATTTCGATCAAAGACTTCATGGGGATTTCCCAGACCGTGCGGTAAAGTTCTTTCAGAGCCGGCGGAATCGCAGCCACATCTTGAATAGAACCTTCTTGCAATTTGATTTCATTGCGGATTTCCTCATTCCACAATCCGATTTTTTTCAAATCAGAAACCAAATATTTATTGATCTGCATGAACTCACCCGAAAGCGTTTCGCGTTTAAACAAATTGCTCACTTGCGGTTCAATGGCCTCGTAGCATCCCACAATCGAAGCGATCGTGGCGGTGGGCGCAATGGCAATCAGAAGTGAATTTCGCAAACCGAATTTTTTGATTTTTTCTTTGAGTTTCTCAAAACGCTCGGGCTGAGAAGGTCTGACGTTCCAAAGATCATACTGCAAAAGACCTTGGGCCGCCTTTGTTTCAGCAAAAGCCGTATGAGGTCCTGCTTTTTCAGCCAGCTCACAGGAAGTCACAAGAGCATTGTAGTAGATCTCTTCCTGAATTTTCGTCGAAAGTTCAATGCCCTTCGCCGAATCAAAAGGAAGTTTCAATTGGAAGAGAGCATCCTGAAGACCCATGACACCTAGACCGACCGGACGCCATTTGTGATTGGAGTCCCGGGCCGTTTCAATCGGGTAAAAATTTATATCGACCACGCGATCTAAAAATTTCACCGCCGTCCGCACTGTTCTTGCCAATTTATCAAAATCGAATTGACCATCCGTGATATGTCGACCCAGATTGACCGAACCCAGATTGCAAACGGCCGTTTCTTTATCGGAAGTCACTTCAAGAATTTCTGTGCACAAGTTCGAGAGATGGATCACATTGCCGTTTTGCCCGGTCTGATTGGCCTTTATATTAGAAGCATCTTTAAAGGTCATCCAGCCATTGCCCGTTTGCGCCAAGGATTTCATCATGCGCGCGTAAAGGTCCCGCGCCTTCACCTGACGAACAAATTTTTTGTTCTGTTCGGCTTCTACATAGGCTGTTTCAAATTCTTCGCCATAAATATCACAAAACTGCGGCACGATACGGGGATCAAACAAAGACCACAGACCATCGGCTTCCACGCGCTTCATGAAAAGATCGGGAACCCAATTCGCAAAATTGAGATTGTGCGTTCGTTTTTGATCGTCTCCGGTGTTATCACGCAGCTCAAGGAACTCCTCGATATCCGCATGCCAAGACTCCAAATAAACACAAGCGGCCCCTTTGCGCTTTCCACCTTGATTCACGGCCGCAACCGAAGAATCCATGGTTTTAATCCAAGGAATGATTCCATTCGAATGTCCATTGGTGCCCTTGATCAAAGATCCGCTGGAGCGCACGCGGTGGTAGGCAACACCAATCCCGCCCGCAAATTTAGAAAGCAAAGCGATATCAGTGTATTTATCATAAATAGATTTTAGATCATCCAGCGGAGAGTCCAGGAGGTAACACGAGGACATTTGCGGACGCAGAGTGCCTGAATTGAACAAAGTCGGCGTCGAAGCCAAGTAGTCATGGGACGACATCAAACGATAAAGCTCAACGGCCTCTTCAACAGTTTGTGCTAAGCCGCAGGCTACACGCATGAAAAAGTATTGAGGGGTTTCAATCACTTGGCGGGTGGTGGGATTTTTCAAAAGATAACGGTCATAAACCGTGCGCAGACCAAAATACTCAAAACGATCCGTGCGGTAGGGTTCAATCGCTGCACAGAGAGTCGCCTTATTCGCTTCGACGAAACGATAAAGAGTTTCTGACATCAACCCCTGCTTCTGCCCCAGAGTCACGGCATCGGCAAAGGAGCCAATTTTTTGCGAACGTACTTCTTCATCTATGTAGGTTGAAAGCAGACGGGCCGCAAGACGTGAGTACTCGGGCTCTTCGCCAATCAAAAGTGAGGCCGTTTGAATGCAAAGATTATCGAGCTCTTTTGTTGTCGCGCCATCATAAAGACCACTGATGGCTTTGGTTGCGACCCGAAGCGGATCCACCTGAGTGAGGGCCTGACAGCATCGGGTCACACGCTCAACGATTTTAGTTACGTCCACTGGCTCGAGCGTCCCGTCTCGTTTTTTCACTCGCATAACGTGTGCGCCTAAGGATTCCTGATTTAACATAATAAACGCCTCTCTGGCTTAAAATCTTTTTAAGCCAAATTAAAAATATCCGCCTTCGTCGTAGCCCCTCGCTACGATTGAGGACGTGATGAGTACATCAAAAATTTTCTGATTATCGGGAGACTGAAGGTGCTATCCATTGCAAACCTCGTTTTCCGAACTCTAGTCGTGATTGCCACTATATCTAGTGCTCTTTGGTGAGGGCCTCATCAATAAGGCGGTATCGATCTCTTTTTCAAGGATGAAGACTTTTCAAAAAATACGCAAGCCGAATTTAGATTTTTTTAAAAAATATTTTTGACCCTGCACAACAATTAAGCAGAGCATTTGATCCCGTTGACATTTATAGAATGCCGGAATTAAGAGCAGTTTTTTTCAGATTCCCGAGGAGAATTTTGAAAGCTCGCTGAAAGTCCTGTTTTTCTGCAGTTTCAGAGCCTACATTCCTGTCTTAATCTGTTAAAAACTTAAATTCCTACAGGGCTTTCTTTTATGAGGTTTCTCTTCAGATAGATTTTGCTGAAGGAAGAAAAAGGGAGCTCCCCAGGGAAGCCCCTTTTTAAGATTTTTACTCAACAGTGGAGCAAGAGAAATCCAGATCTAGACTTTGTCCGTCCAGCTTGATCTTCAAGTTGAGGTTGTCCTGGTAAAGTTGAGCATTGATGATGTCTCTTTGGATCACAAAGTCTTCTCCCACATATTGAAAGTGCTGAGTGGAAGTGTGACCTGGCAGCGCCACAGGATTTTGAGCGTCCGTCGCGAGAATGGGTCGTTTCGCGATCAATTTCCAGTCCGTCGTTACATATTTCAACAACTGAATTCCGGTGGCTTGGCCAATCGCTGCGTTATCAAGCATAAGCGTATAATCCGATTTCTCGCTTGAGCAGTACAAATAAGACGCTTTCATAGTTCCGATGGTTCCTGCAGGCTGAGCAAAAACGCTTGAACTGACAAGAAGAGAAGCAATCAGGAGCAATGACTTCATAAACATTCCTTTTTAAATAGTTTGCAATAGGCGAAAGATAACACAAATAAGACGCTATGCATTATTAAAAGAAACACAGGGTCATTTTTTCAATTCAAATCCAAAGAAATTAAAAAAAATGAAGCTAACACCTTAAAAACGCTAAAGAAAACCAACCACTCTACAGAATCCTCAGCTCCTCGAACGGACGCGCACGAGGCACCTCACGAAGGCCGCTCACGGACGGCCCCCCTCACTCAACGCCCAAGACCCCTCGCCACCAGCCCCTCACGCAGAACCCGCTCCCCCTCGGTCCGACACGCAAACAACTCGCTTTGGAAAGCCCTGTGCTCTCGCAAAGAATCAATCAGCCTTTGATGCGTTCCCATCTTGTCAGAAGTCCAAGAGGGCGCGATCAGCTCCTCCCAGCGAGGCGCGTAGGCCGCAAGGCGATGCAGGGCCAGATGCGGAGAAAGATGCTGCAAGAATATTTTCACTCGCCGCGCGTAGGTCTCAAAATCCAGCGGAGTAAACTCACCACGGGCATACATCTCTTCCAGAGGAGTATTCTTTAAAACATGCAAGTTGTGCAGCTTCACGTTCGTAATTGGCAGTGTATTCACGATTTCTGCTGTCCGCACAATTTGCTCGTCCGTCTCTCCGGGACTGCCAAAAATTAAATGAATGCCCAGATCCACTTTTGTTTGATCTGCAATCTTGTGCAGAGCCTCGAGCGAAGCCTCAGCCGTATGGCCCCGGCGCATGAATTTCAGCTGTTCATTATCAAAACTCTGCACACCCATTTCGACCGCGACGAAAGATTTTTCGTGGTATTCTTGCCACAATTCGAGAACCGATTTTGAAAGACAATCGGGACGGGTGCCCAGGACAAGGCCCTTGGTGAAATCGTAGGAAAGGGCAATATCGAAGTTTCGTCGCAAGGCCGTGACCTTGGTGAAAGTGTTGGTGTAGGCCTGAAAATAGATGAGAAAAGATTTTGCTTTGTATTTTTTTGCAATCAAAGCTTGGTATTTTTCAATCTGTGCTCGTAGCTCCATGGTCATGGCTTCGGCGTTGGCGGCCGAACCCCAGACGTCACAAAAAACACAGGTCTGCATGCCCTTAAGACCCCGCCGGTTAGGGCAATCGTCGACCACGGTGACCGGAATTTTATAAATTTTTTCGCCAAACAGTCGACTGTAATGCTCAGCGATTGTAGAGTAGGGAAGACCCGACCAAGCTTTTTCCATAGGTCTCTATAGCCCAGGGCCAAAGAAAGTCAACGCTATGCTCGATCGATATAATAATGTGCAACGGACAGTCCAAAGATGGGAAGATATCGGTTTTCGCATCGAAATCACTCAAGATCAAAGCCCTTCTCTGCGCATGCTCCAGAGTGTGACGGACAAGTATCAAGATGGCGAGGCCATGCATCACTCCGGTGGCGCCGCCGCTGAAACCGATTTGATCTATGGGACCTGCATTCGTGAAGTTCTACAGGCAATCCCCCAACCTCATTTCGTCATAGTGGGTTTAGGCCTGGGTTATATTGAAATGTTCATCGCGAAAGAAGCTCTTCTGCACAAGGCGAGCGTCGGAGAGATTCAAAGTTTTGAAAGTGTTCCCGAACTGCGCGATTTTTTTTGGCGCTGGATCCACGACCTTGATCTCGCTCCTGAATTGCAAAAGGTTTACGATGAAGTTCTTCATTATGTATTGAATGGTGCTCCCGTCTCGCGGGAGGCGGTCAAAGCTTTTCTTCAAGTTCAATTCCCAAGGCGCGATTCTTTCCTCGGTTCACTCACTACTGAAACGACATTTAAAGTGAAATCTCACGGACTTTTGTATGACGCCTTTAGCAGCAAAACCACGCCCACGCTATGGGAAGAGGATTTCCTCATGAACTTCTTGCAAACAGCTGCGTCCGATAAAGCTTGGCTGGCCACCTACGCCTGCAAGGGAAGCCTGAAGCGAGCGCTGCGCCGGTCGGGTTTTCAACTGGATGTTTTGCTGGGTTTTCAAAATAAACGCTACCGTATTTCAGCGAAGCGTTCTTCACCAGTTGTATTTTAGGAGGAATTGCGTTTGATTGCTTGCTGACTTGTGCTCAATTCCCAGTGAAGTGCGCGGATCGATGGCCTGCGAGTAGTCGACATGCCCCCCATCCGTTTCGACATGCATGATGACCTTGGAGCTTTCATCCACCTGGTATTGAAGGACATTCACACGGGTGAACTTCCAATCGGATTTTTTCTTTTCATCGACAAGCAGAGGTGAGGGAGTTGCGCCCTCTTCTGCCGCTGCATTGTCATTGCTAAGCCAGCTATTCAAATGATCGTTGATGTTTTTGAGAAAGCGTTCATCAGCCCCGTTCATCCAGGCGTGACCTTGCTTATCGGCCCAGTTTCCCATCACCGATTTCCAATCGTTTCCGCTCTGAGGCGGGACGATGCCATCTGCGACCGAAGGCTCTTTATATTGATTCATTTGCTGAATCACTTCGCGGGCGTCTTGATTTTCCAACGCCGGCGCACGATGACCTTTGGCCAAGCTTAAACTCGGAAAGAGGGCGGCCGGCTCATCCTCATAGGTGAAGTTTTGAAACAGAATGGCCAAGCTAACAAGGAGGAATAGGCTAGAAATTTTCGAAAACGGCATCGCGAACCTCGCCCTTTTATTTTATCAAAAAGGGGGGCTAAAATCACTTCTGACCCCATCTCTTCTCAAAATGGGACAGGTCTTGACCGAAGCTTAATTCATGGCGAATTTATTCACGTACTCGATGATAGAGGATTTGGCTTCATGCGGAAGGCCAATGAAACGGACCCCCGCAAAGCCCTCCTTGCCAATGAAAACCACCTCGCAGGTGGCTTCAATAGTCATGAATAAATTAGGACTTTGCAGAGTTCCGCGAAATTTATCGCCGATCTTCATTTTGGCGGTATTATTGATACCCAATCCGCCTTCACTGATCGAAACGGCCCGCGCAACGAAAGTCCCGCTCTCGGCTTCACAGGTTAAATTTCCCATGATGGGGACCCGCGGATGAGCCCGTCGTGTCACTCCCAAGTCGTCAACAATCTCTTGAACGGCATAGATTTCACGCCATCCGCTGGTGTTTTCTGTTTTCACGTAGACAGAGGAAAGGTCCGTCATCTTCAAAAGGATGCGAATCAATCCATCGTAAGTGGTGGGCGGAAGCTCTTTGCCATCGACGCGAATGCTCCAAATCTGTTGACTGGCCGGCGGAGCTGCCGGAGTGGCTGGCTGAGACTGCACAAATTTTCGCCATTTGTCAGGCGTTTGCCAATCGGGCTGTCCGCGGCCCCAAATCTGAGGATTTTTTGCTTGTCCAAGCAGGGACTCGATTTCTGCCGGTTCAAAAGGGCCACTGACTTGCCCATCATTCATGAGAAACCATATTTTCATTTGAACTCCCGCCTGTTCTTGATCATTATTACAGCGAACAAGCCTTAATATTGTCTATAAAAAACTTCTCAGGGGATCATTAAGGGATGGGGAACGAATGAAGTATATTATTTCAGGAACAGACCGGGCGGATTCAAACACGTTCAAACTCAGCTTGATCATCCAAAAAATTTATCAAGATCTCGGTGAAAAAGTGGAAGTGATCGATCTCGCCGAAGTGAAGGCCCATTTGCATACGGGACCTCACTACGGAAAACACACCGAAGGTCTCGAACCAGAACTTAAAAAAATTCTTCATTCCGAGGGTTTGATCGTTGTTTCTCCGGAATACAATGGCTCGATGCCGGGAGTTTTAAAGTACTTCATCGATCATCTTAAATTTCCGGAGTCCTTTGAATACCGCGCCGTTTGCTTCGTTGGTCTAGGTGGGATGTTCGGTGGCTTGCGACCGGTGGAGCATCTGCAGCAGGTCTTTGGGTATCGCAACGCTTTTATTTTTCCTCTCCGTGTTTTTGTGATGAATGCTTGGAACGTCATTAAAGATGGACAGGTCCAAGATCCTCCAACCCGGGATCTTCTGGTGAAACAAGCCGAGGGTTTCCGCGCCTTTGTTAAAGCTTTACAGAATGCAAAATTGGATGCCGCATCTTCTCTTCAAACACGAGGCCTCCTATAGAATCCGTTCACGACTTGACCAAGAAAAATACTGTCTGGATTTTAGCTCTGGGCGCCTTAGGCGTTGTCTTCGGAGATATCGGAACGAGTCCTCTCTACGCCATGCGAGAATGTTTCGGAGAATACGGGCTTCCCATCAATTCAGATAACATCATCGGTGTGCTCTCGTTGATTTTTTGGACCCTGATCGTCGTGATTTGCGTCAAATACATGATCTTCGTCATGCGGGCGGACAACAAAGGCGAAGGCGGAATTCTTTCTCTCATGGCCCTCGCGGTTCGCTCCGTTCATGATAAAACCAATAAACACCGCCGTTGGGTCTTAACGACCCTCGGTCTTTTCGGCGCCGCTCTCCTTTACGGAGATGGCGTCATCACGCCCGCCGTTTCGGTCCTCTCGGCCGTCGAGGGCTTGAACTTCGTCACCCCCGTTTTTCAACCCTACATCATTCCCATTGCCATTTTCGTCATCAACGGGCTTTTCTTGGTTCAACGCTACGGCACAGGCCATATCGGAAAAATATTCGGACCGATTTTACTTTTGTGGTTTTTTGTTCTCGCGGCTCTGGGAATTTATGGCATTCAAAGTAATCTGCATATTTTTGCCGCACTTTCGCCTCTGCCGGCGATTCAATTTTTCATTGAGAACGGCATTCCCGGATTTTTGGTTTTAGGGTCAGTTTTTCTGGTCGTCACGGGCGGCGAGGCCCTCTACGCAGACATGGGTCACTTCGGACGAAGACCCATCCGTCTCGCCTGGTTCTCGGTGGCGTTACCGGCCTTGGTCCTTAATTACTTCGGTCAGGGAGCTTTGCTGCTGAATGATCCTTCCGCCATTAGCAATCCTTTTTATCTGCTCGCTCCGAAGTGGGCGCTGGTGCCTTTGGTTATTTTGTCCACCCTTTCGGCGGTGATCGCATCGCAAGCTTTGATTTCGGGCGTTTTCTCGATCACCCGGCAGGCCATTCAGTTGGGATTTTGCCCGCGCATTTCCATTGTTCACACCTCCAGCCGCGAAATTGGTCAAATCTACATCCCGGCCTTGAATTGGTGTCTTTTTATCGGCGTCATCTGGCTTGTGTTGACCTTCCAAACCTCTTCCAATTTGGCCGCGGCTTATGGCATCGCGGTGACGGGGACCATGGTCATCACCACGATTTTGGCCTACGAGGTGGCCCGCGAAAAATGGAATTGGAGTGTTTCCAAAGCCGTTTCTATTTTTGGCTTGTTCCTCATCATGGATCTCGCGTTCTTTGCGGCCAATGCCCTTAAAATTGCCCACGGGGGCTGGGTTCCTCTAGCCATCGGCTTTGTCATCTATATGTTGATGACAACCTGGCATAAGGGAAGGCGCATCTTGTTTGAACATCTCAAAACACGTTCCATGTCGATCGAAGATTTTTGCCAAAAACTTTTGCAAGAACCTCCTATCCGGGTTCCAGGAACAGCTTTGTATATGTCAGGAGATCCTTGGGGGATTCCTGTCCCTTTGTTACATAATTTAAAACATAATAAAGCTCTTCATCAACGAGTCGCTTTACTCACCATTCAAACGAAAGAAATTCCGGTCGTTGCTAAAAAAGATCGAGTCATCCTCCAGGAAATCATTCCTAATTTTTACCGCATCATTGTTCATTATGGGTTTATGGAAACTCCTAAAATGAAACACATCCTTGAAGCCTGCCGGCAAAGGGATATTAATTTTAAAATTGAAGAGACCACCTTCGTGTTGGGCCGTGAAACCATTCTTGCGAGGGGACAACCCCAAATGTCTCTGTGGCGTGAGCGTCTATTCGCGGTCATGGCCCGAAACGCCCAACGGCCGACGGCCTTTTTTAAAATCCCGCCCAATCAAGTGATTGAAGTGGGGATTCAGGTTGAAATTTAAATGCTCTTGAACCGTCGTCTTTTCTTCCAATCACCCTGGCCGCTTTTGTTGGGATTTTTTCTGCTGCATTTGTTTCTGAGTTTTCAAATCACTCTGGGAACGGATGAGGCACATTACGCTCTGTACGGCCTACACTTGGATTGGAGCTATTTCGATCATCCTCCCTTAGTTGGCTGGGTCGAGGCCTTTTTCCAATTTGTTTTTGGTCGCAGTGAAGCGGCCGTGCGGTTGCCCGCAAATCTCTGCGGCCTGATCAGCGGTCTTTTGGCCTATCGCTTGGCCTTTCAAATTTCGGGTGAACACCGTGCGGCTTGGATGGCAACTTTAGCGATGAATCTCTCTTTTTTGATTCTGGGACTTTCGCTGATGTTTTTACCCGATTCTCTGCTCTTGCCGCTCAGCCTTTGGCTCGCGCTGATCATGGTTCGCCTTATAGAAAAGAACCAGTGGAGCGACTGGCTCCAGCTAGGCCTCTGCCTTGGCCTTGCGGGGCTCGCCAAATACACGGCCATTTTGTTTGTAATTTCGTTGATTATTTTAGCCTTCACCGAAAAAAGATGGCGTCGTTGGTTGTCGTGGAAATTAGCCGTCGCGGTTAGTCTTTCTGTCTTTTGCATTAGTCCCGTCCTTTACTGGAATCACTTGCACCACTGGATTAGCTTTGCCTACCAAACCGGTCATTTGGCAGGTGAAAAAGGCCTCAGTTGGAACGTCTTCTTTCAGTCTCTTCTGGCGCAATTCGTTGCCTATAGCCCTTTTTTAATTCTAACTTCTGTTGCCGGAATCGTTCTTTCGCATTCGCGGCTTCCTTTAGCCGCGCGAGTGTTGCTCTGGATAGCAATTCCTTGCTTTGTCTTTTTCACTTTTTCCGGTTTTAAAAATTTCGTTCTGCCGCATTGGCCTCTCACGGTCTACGCCCAGCTCATCGTCGTGGGAACCTCTTTAGGTTTTCTACTTGTTCCATTACGACCCTGGATCCGGTGGAGTTGCGCTCTGTCTGGGTTAGTTATTTTGATTCTTCTTTCTGAACTTTGTTTGCGCTGGTTCCCCTTTCAGGACTATCAGACAGCCTATGCCGATCTAACGGGCTGGCATGAGCTGCATGACGAGATCAAAAGCTTCAAGCAAGATCATCCGGATCAAAAGTTTTCCATAGGGGTTTCTAATTGGACTCTCGGCAGCCGAACGGCCTATTATTTTTTTGATCTCGCAGACGTCTTTGTACTCGATAATCACTTTGATCAATTTGATATTTGGGAAGAACAACAGAAAGCCGAAAAAGATTTCCTGCTTGTCCACTGGAAAGGTTTTGATTTCCCCCTGCCGCTAGACCAGATGTGCGAATCCCACCAAGTGGTGAAAGAAAATATTTTCCGGGGAAATACTTACGTCATTACCAAGGCTGATCTGATTTTATGCCGAGGGCTCAAAACTTCACTCCTCAGTCCTCTCTAGAAAGACCGTGAGGAGGGATGAGAAGCCCTTGGCTTCGGTGGGGCCACGGAATCTCTAATCCTCGAGCAAAATCTTTTTGATCTGTTCTTTCTGTCTCATTCCGTCTTCGAAACCGATTTCGATCAGCTGGGTACAAAAAGAGGGGTCGAAGAGGAGATAGCTGACGATTTCGCGGGCATCTTCCAGCGAACCTAAGCCCTTCAGCATATAACGAATGATCCGTGGTAAATGCGAGGATTTTTCCCGCGCGATTTCACCAATATCCACGGTCGGCGAAACCCAAGCATATTCGATGGATTTCGTTGTTTGCACGCCCAGGTTCAGGGCCTCGAGTTGGCTCGCCAGTTTATTCACGTACTCAAGCCTTTCGATGTCGATTTCAATTCCGTCCAACATCACTGCGTTCAACAGCACATTAATCACACGGGCCACGCTCGGCGCTTTTGTCGGCGCTGGCCGCAACACATGGGCATCGTTACTCAGCTGCATGCGAACCCCAATCACGATGAGTTTCTCAGCGCCCATGTAAATCGCAGGCCCACAGGGGGACTGATTGCGGATGCAACCATCGCCAAAGTAAGAGTCTTTAATTGCGATGGGTGGGAAGAGCAGAGGGATTGCCGAGGAGGCCATAATATGATCTGTCGTCAATTTAGCCTTTTCAGCCCGCCGTCGGGCCTTCGACCACATTTTGATCTCTTCATTTCCTTGCACAAAAGTCACCCCGTTGGAACTGCCATAGTCCATCGCAGTGACCGCAACGCCGCGAAGTTTGCCGCTTTCCAAATTGGTCTTGATATTTTCGAAATCCAAACTCTTCACTAAAAGTTGCCTCAGGGGAGCCGTATCCAGAAGAGACCTTCCCGGCGGAGTTCCCGAAAGGGCCCCCCACGAAATTTCTTCGAGCCATTTGAATCCGGTTTTACCGAGGTTAATCGCATCCGTGTAAAAAACCTGATCGCTGTCGATTTGGCTCCACAGATCCACCAGACGCTTCGTCGTCTGAATAAAGTCGCCCGCACCGGAGGCCAGAAAAGCCGCATTGATGGCTCCCGCGCTGACGCCCGTATAAATTTTAAAGGGATTTTCCAGACGAAGGTCGTGGCAAATTTCCGCGATAGCTGAAAGCACACCGACTTGATAGGCCCCACGAGCGCCCCCTCCAGAAAGAACAATGCCGATTGTTTTACTTTTGGTTTTCATTTGTGCATCTGATTTTTTTGCCATGATGAATTCTATCTTTCATCTCGTGGTGTGTAAAGTGGGCCAGTCCTTGATCTGTCACTTATTTTTGTATCATACTGAGCGCGTTCTAGGAGGAACACATATATGAAAATGACTTTAGTCAGCTTGCTTTTCTTCGCGGGTCTCGCGCATGCGGCCCCTTACACTCTCGATGCGTCCCATATGGAAATCGGATTTTCCATTAAGCATTTGATGATTTCAAACGTCAAAGGTCGCTTTGACAAATCTACCGGCAGTTTCGATTACGACTCGGCTAAAAAACAAATCAAAAATATTGATATCACTATCGATGTCGCTTCAGTGAACACCAACGAGCCCGATCGCGATAAACATTTGCGCAGCCCTGATTTCTTTGATGTCGCCAAATTCCCGAAGATGACTTTCAAATCTGACAAGGTGGAATTCGACGGTAAAAAGGGCAAGGCCGTGGGAACTCTGACCATTCGTGATCAATCGAAACCTGTGACCTTGGATTTCACCCTCAATGGCGAAGCCGAAATGATGGGAACAAAAAAAGTGGCCTTCACCGCGACCACTAAAATTGTACGTAAGGACTTCGGTCTGACTTGGAATAAAAACCTCGACAAAGGTGGTGTGGCCGTCGGCGAAGAGGTCGATGTCACGATCGATGGCGAAGGCAATATGGTAGGCCCCGCTAAGAAAAAGTAATGCTTTAAATGTCTAAACCTTAGACAAAGAGGGGGCCGTAATAGGCCCTTTTGCGCACAAACGACTTGAAGTCTCTTCGTCTCATCCTGAGATTCACTCATCAATTCAAACTCTTAGACCTTAAAATCAGCTGGCCACAGGCTTGCATTGAAGAGCTTCATACAGTGGATCTAATAAATGGAGGATTCCATGAAAGCTTTCTTACGAATTTCTGTCCTGATGATGTCGCTCTTGTCTTTAACCGCTTGTCCTAAAAAGGACAGCAACTTTGCGGGATCAGCGACGGCAGGGACACAAAAAAGTTCGGCCACAGCGGCGCAAGCGGCCGCGACAGGTATCGAAATCGACATCACGAGCATTTCCACCGATCGCAGTGCCCCTACATTTACGGTGAACGCGACCATTATGCTTGATGGTCAAGCGAGAACAGTGACAACTCAGATGATTAACGTCAATCAACAAGTTCAGTCACAAACCGTGATCGGCAATTACAACGTTCTTGTGACCGCGATCTGCCCCACGGCGAACTGCAACCCTTACTATATGGCAGCGACCGCTTACACAGGAACAACCCCACGCATTCAGATTGGCTACAAATTTTATCACTTGGAGCCAACGGACGCTCGTGACAACTACCAGCGCTTCGCTCCGCCGCAAAACTTTAGCGACGTGGTGAACTTCCTCAATCAAGGTGGCGACGCAGCTATCAACTAAGCTTGATACCAAAGATAACCTCAAGGGACTCAAAGAAACTTGAGTCCCTTTTTTTTTATGTTAATGTTCCTGGATGCTTCATTCATTTCTTGATCTTCTTTTGCATCTCGATGTTCACTTGGCCCAATGGTCCGCAGCCTTTGGCCTGTGGCTTTACCTCATCCTTTTCCTGATCATTTTTGCCGAAACGGGCCTGGTGATTACACCTTTTTTACCCGGAGATTCTTTGCTTTTCGCAGCCGGCGCCTTAACCGCTCTACCAGGAAGTGGTTTAGAGCTAGGGCCTGTATGGCTTTTGCTCGTCATGGCGGCCTTTGCAGGTGATAATACAAACTACCAAATAGGCCGGCGCCTCGGTCCAAGACTCTTCAATAAAGAGAAATCCCTGCTTCTGAACCCTCGTTACTTAGAGAAAACTCAGCTCTTTTATGCCGAACATGGCGCAAAAACCGTGCTGCTCGCGCGTTTTATGCCTATCTTAAGGACCTTTGCGCCCTTTGTGGCGGGGATGGGTCGGATGTCCTACCGCAAGTTTGCAGCCTACAGCCTGGGCGGTTCGGTCCTTTGGATGAGCCTGTTTCTGGGGGCGGGCGCTTTCTTTGGAAATATTCCATCGGTCAAAAGTAATTTTCACATCGTCATTTTTGCCGTCATCGGCCTCTCGTTTCTGCCTATGCTCATTGGCTTCCTCCGTGGCCGCCAAGTAGAGCATTAAATCCATTTGTTGGGAAAACCTGACAATTGGTGTTGAAATGGGACCAAAGTCGTGGCACTTTCGTTGCTCTACTTAGGACCCGGACCCAATTTGGGACCACTCCGATCCAAAGGACGAACAAATCACCGCTTTAGGAAACCCCTAAGGCGTCTAAAGAAGGGTAAGCAGTGAAAGCAAATATTATTTTGTCACTGGTTTTAGCAAGCACCATCGTTTCTTCAGCTCATGCAGAAGATCAAACGGCAAATACCAGCACATTGCAAGTGGGCGATTTGCAGAAAAAAGACGAGCATTTCCGTGATATCGATGATGATATTACGAATGCGCGTATGCGTGCGACCCTTGGTTCTAAATCCAAATGGAGTTTCAAATCGGCATTGGGTTATTCAGGTGGTTCCATTGAAAAGCCTTTAAATGGAGTCATTCCTGCTTACCGTGCAAGCGGAAGCCGTGAGACATTGGCAGGTTTATCCGGCACTGTTGGTATCAACTATCGCTTGAATGAAAAAGATAATTTGGGTTTGAATACAGGTATTTCAATTACAGATCCTTTGCATGGAACTTTGACTAAACCTGCACCAGATAAACGCTATGGTGGAGATTCAACAATCTCTCGTTATCAAGTGACAACACCGACTGGGAGCTGGAGTCGTGGTTACAAAGCACTTAATACGCAAATGATTTCAGAAGTGGATGTAAGCTATTACACAGATTCTGACAGTCATGATATTAGCAACACAGGCAGTATTGCTTTGAACCAAACAATTCTTGCCAACTTCGGTACATCCAAATGGCAGGGCGGTCTTTCTGCAATGTATGATCAAGAATTTTACTCTGGTGGTTTAACTGCTAAAGATCCTGATACAATTGCTTTATATGAAAGTGGAAAGGGAAAGCGTACGGATGCCGTTATTGCCCTGTATCCTTTTGCTGAATATTCCTTTAACGATACCTATTCCTTCCGTACCGTTTTTGGCTGGTTTGAATTTTACCACTACAAAAATGAATATGGGAATGACACGAATTTCGTTCAGAAAGAGCCCTATCAATCTGTGGGCATCGGTATTTCTATCACTCGTGATATTTACCTTTACCCAAATCTTCAGTTTGCTCCGAAAGACATTCGTGCGGACCGCACCAATGTGGCTCTTTCAAGTAATATCAGTTTGTTCTAGAGATTTGATCTTTAGGCCAAATAAAAAAAGCCGACTCTTCAGTCGGCTTTTTTTTGATCAGTAGCAATAAAATAGTCTATATCAAAGTAAAAGCAGAATTTCAAATGAGAGGCCTTATCGGCCGTGAGCCACCTGCGCGATTTTATCGCCGTTCGGGAGCAGGGGCAAGGGATCGACAGGTCCTCGATCCTTGCGAATTTCGAAGTGCAGATGCACACCCGTCGCGTGTCCCGTGCGGCCCATGGCCCCGAGAACTTCGCCTTGACGGACTTTTTTGCCTTCGGCCACTAAAATTTTATCAAGATGGGCATAAATCGTGGCCCAACCATCACCGGATTCAATCAAAATCATTTTTCCGTACCCGCGGAACTCACGGCCCGCATACAAAACCATTCCCTCACGAGAGGCCAAAATAGGAGTGCCCTTGCTGGCAGCGAGGTCTAAACCGAGATGAGGATGCCTTTTATAAGGCATAAAGCCACGGGTCATGCGCGCATCATCCACGGGCCAGTCAAAGAGAAGCTTCCCTGCTGAAGCCACGGGAACTTGCGGCTCTTCATTCGAAGTGGCGGCCGCCGGAGCCCGGGGTGATGATGAAGCCGGCTTTTCCATCAAAGAGCGGGAAAGGGGAGTATGGAAAGTGGTGCAGGAGCTCAGCCAAAATCCAGAAGCTAAAATGAAGGCGAGTCTTTTCAGTAGCGTCATCATAGTTGTAATTCACTATAGCCCAAGAAGGAGCCTAGACGAAACGAAAATCACCCTTGAACAGGACTTCAAGTCAGGTCTAATACCCTTAAAATCGATCTGGGCTTTTTATTTCTCAAAACAAAGTCCTTAGGCCTAAAGCTTTAACACCGCGCTTAATGGTAAACGCAATTTTTCGCGAAATTATTTTTTAAGGCTCACTGCGATTTTAGCTGCCAGCAGATGGCCTTGAAAATTCGAAAAATTTCTTTAATTGCGGTAAATCGGGAAGTGCTTGCACAACGAACAAATGTCCTCATGGATTCGCGATTTTAAAGTCGTGTTTTCAGGATCCTTCAGAACCTGCGCAATCCATTGGGCAATTTGTTTCATTTCTTTCGGGCCCATTCCTCGCGTCGTCAAGGCCGGAGTTCCGATGCGGATCCCGCTCGTCACAAAGGGAGAGCGCTTTTCATTGGGAACGGTATTTTTGTTCACGGTGATTCCCGCTTGATCCAAACTGATCTCGGCCACTTTTCCGGTGATTTCGTGATCACTCAGATCGAGAAGAAGCAAATGATTGTCGGTCCCGCCGGTCACAAGTTGAAAACCCTGAACCAAAATTTCATCGGCCAAGGCCTTCGCATTGACCACCACATTTTCGATATATTTCTTAAAGTCAGAATGCAGGACTTCACCGAAAGCCACCGCTTTTCCTGCGATCACATGCTCGAGAGGTCCTCCTTGAATGCCCGGAAAAATTTTGGAATTGATGGTTTTGGCTTTTTCTTCGGAGTTCGTCAGAATAATCCCGCCACGGGGACCCCGCAAAGTTTTATGAGTGGTGCTCGTCACATAATCCGCATAGGGAACAGGTGAGGGATGCTGGCCTCCGGCCACAAGTCCAGCAAAGTGAGCCATATCGACCAGCAGTTGGGCCCCGACCTCGTCCGCAATCTCTTTGAATTTTGCAAAATCCAATTGGCGAGGGTAGGCGCTGTAACCCGCGATGATCAATTTGGGTTTCACCTCTTGCGCCGTCTTGCGGATGGTGTCGTAATTGATGCGTCCCGTTTCGGCATCCAGTTTGTAAGAGGCCGCCTTGAACAGCAAACCGCTGAAATTCACCGGGGAACCGTGGGTGAGATGACCCCCATGGGAAAGATCCATTCCTAAAATGGTGTCGCCCTGTTTGCAAGCCGCAAGGTAAACCGCCATATTCGCCTGGGAACCCGAATGCGGTTGAACATTGGCGAAGCCGCAATTAAAAATTTTCTTCACGCGTTCGATGGCGAGTGTTTCGACGGTATCGACATTCACGCAACCACCGTAGTAGCGTTTTCCCGGATATCCTTCTGCGTATTTATTGGTGAGGGTCGAGCCCTGCGCTTCCATCACCGCCCGTGAAGTGTAATTTTCGGAGGCAATCATTTCCAGGCCGTACTCCTGCCGTTCTGTTTCCAATTGAATGGCGGCGAAAATTTCAGGATCGATTTTTGAGAGGGGGGCCGTGAAGGAAGTAGACATAGATTCTCCAGGGATGAGGATGAAAAAGAGGGCCCATTATTCCAAAGGATTTAGAGAATGCGGATAAAAAAATGAGCTTAACAGTCAGTGTCGCGAGATAATTTTTCAACTCGCAAGGAGTGCCGGCCCTGCGCAAACGGAGTGGCAAAAAAAACTTTGATCATGGTGGCAGCCTCTTCAACAGTAATAAAGCGACTGCCGAAACAAAGCACATTCGCATTGTTGTGTTCGCGCGAAAGCTTCGCCAGTTCTTCATTCCAACAGAGGGCCGCGCGGATGTTTTGATATTTATTTGCGCGCATCACCATGCCTTGGCCAGAACCACAGATGAGTAAACCCATGGCAGGAGCCGCGAGGGCATCGGTTGTTGGATTCTCGGCACTGACCGCGGTCACACCCTGGCAGACCAGGTCGGCAAAGTCTGGATAGTCCACCGAATCAAGAGTAAAAGCTCCTTGATCCTGCCACTCAAATTGAGGAAAAAGAGAAATTAATTTCTGCTTCAGTTCAAATCCCGCATGATCACAACCGACAAAAATTTTCATAAGGATGTCCTACAATCGGCTAAAAATCATACAGGCGTTTGTACCACCAAAACCAAAGCTATTATTCAAAACGTGGGTCAATTTCCCCTGACGAGCTTCGTTCGGAACATAATCCAAATCACAATCTTCGCTGGGATTTTGTAGATTAATCGTAGGCGGAGCCACTTGATCGCGCAAAGCCAAAATACAAAAAGCACTTTCGATGGCACCGGCCGCACCAAGGGCGTGGCCCATCATGGATTTCGTGCTGGAAACCCAGATTTTTTTGGCGTGATCGCCCATCAGTTTTTTAATCGCAAAGGATTCTAGACCATCACCCACCGGAGTACTTGTTCCGTGAGCATTCACATAGTTAATATCAGAGGCTTTGAGTCCAGCATCTTGAATCGCCATCTTCATCGCCGCATAACCGCCAGCCCCTTCCGGAGCAGGGGAAGTCATATGGAAAGCGTCTGAAGAAACACCGTAACCCGTGACTTCACAGAGAATCGGCGCCCCCCGTTTTTCGGCATGCTCCAAAGACTCCAAGCAAAGCATCGCGGCCCCTTCGGCCAGAACGAAGCCATCGCGGTCTTTATCCCAAGGGCGACTCGCGCGGATGGGATCCTCATTGCGAGTGGAAAGGGCTTTCATCGCCGCAAAACCGCCAATTCCGGTCCGGCAAACCGTACTTTCGGCGCCCCCTGCCAGCATCACATCGGCCACCCCGTCACGAATATAGCGAACGGCATCCCCGATGGAGTGCACACCTGAAGCACAGGCCGAAGTCACCGAATAATTAGGTCCACGCAGGCCGAGGGCAATACTCACTTGGCCCGCAGCCAAGTTCGTGATCACGCTCGGAATGAAGAAAGGACTGATGCGACTCGGTCCTCGTTCATTCATCTTAATGATGGTTTCTTCTAAGTTGGGAAGACCGCCAATACCCACGCCAATAATCACTCCCGTTTTTTCTTTCACGTCTTCGGTCAGCTCAAGTTTGGCCATTTCCACGGCCATCTTTGCACTCGCCATCGAGTAGTGAATGAACAGATCCATTTTCTTTTGTTCTTTTTTTTCGATGTAAAGATCCGGCTGAAAGCCTTTGACCTCACCCGCAAAAGTCACATCAAAGCCGGTCGGATCAAATTTGGTGACCCTTGCAACCCCAGACTGCCCCTTCACGGCGGCGGCCCAACTGTCTTCGATGTTTAAACCAAGCGGAGTCACGGCGCCTATTCCTGTGACAACCACCCGCTTCTGAACCTTAGGAGAACGTTCCAATCGGGAGTTCATAAAAACTAAGCTTTGCCTTTTTTCTCAAGGTAGCTTGCAACGTCTTGAACTGTTTTTAATTTTTCAGCGTCTTCATCAGGGATTTCGAGGTCAAATTCCTCTTCCATCGCCATGACAAGCTCAACAATATCAAGGCTGTCTGCACCCAAATCGTCAATAAATGAAGCTTCTGCTTTCACTTTATCGGGATCAACACCTAATTGTTCTACAATGATATCTTTTACTTTCGGATGAATTGCCATGAAGGCCTCCTCTATTTCGATTAATATTCATCATTATCTTTAAAACCATGAAATCGTCCTGAACCCTTCCGGGCTGGAAAATTTCTTTTACTCCATAAACAAACCACCATTCACACTGATGGTGTGACCGGTGATATACTTCGACTCGCCACTCAAAAGAAAACGCACGGCATAGGCGACATCTTCGCCATCACCGATTCTTTGCAGGGGAATCTTTTCCATAATTTTGTGCTTCGTATCTTCAGACAGAACAGATGTCATTTCGGTGGAGATAAAGCCCGGAGCGACGCAATTGAGGCGAACATTGCGTGAAGCAAGTTCCTGCGCGACCGACTTGCTAAAGGCCACGGTGCCGGCTTTGCTGGCCGCATAGCTCGCTTGTCCCGCATTGCCGGTTTGGCCAATCACCGAAGTGATATTCACAATCGAACCCTTGCGGGCCTTCATCATGTATTTTGTAAAGGCCCGGGTCACGAGGAACGTCCCGCGCAGATTCGTCGCGATCACATTATCAAAATCTTCGGTTTTCATGCGCACGAGCAACTGATCTTTCGTGACGCCCGCATTATTGACCAAACCATCGATGGTCGGCCAACGCTGCATGATTTGGTCGACCGCCGTATTGATCGAATCTTCGCTTGCCACATCCATTTTGATATAGAAATGTCCCGTACCGGGAAGATTTTGCGCCACCTGTTGGGCCGCATCCTCGCGTGAAGAATAAGTGAAAGCCACTTGGGCTCCTTCTTGAGCCAAAAGCTTAACGATGGCAGAGCCAATACCACGGCTTCCGCCGGTAACGACAATTTTTTTGCCGATGAGTGATCTGTCTTCCATGAGCTCCTATTCTTTTTCAAGCCTACTCTGACTGAAGTCTAGCTAAACCTCAAGAGAATTTATAAGAGATTCTAATGACTCAAAGCTTTCAAATATTCTTCAATAGTTTTAAGATCTTCCAGAGAGTTTGTATTAAAAACCTGGAAGAATTCCGAATCTATTTTCTTCAGCAATCCACTCAAGACTTTGCCATTTCCGCACTCGATGCAAGAACCTAGATTCTGTTGTTTCAGAAGTTCCATACTCTGGGTCCAAAGAACGGGCGCCGAAACCTGCCGAATTAAATTCTCTCGCAAAACAAGGGCATCTGTCTCCATGGTCGCAGTGAAATTTTGCACCACGGGAAAGGCCGCCGCTTGAAATTTCATTGCGGTTAAAACCTCACGCATTTTATCTTCGGCGGGCTTCATCAGGGCGCAGTGAAAAGGAGCTGAAACGGCGAGCGGAATCAATTTCGCGCGCTTAGGAACTTCCGAAAAAATAAGCTCGGGCTTAAAGTTATCCTTGAGCCAGAGGATCGCGCCTTGGGAACCGCTGATGACAATCTGTCCTGGGGAATTGTAATTCGCCGGCGAAAGGGGACCCTGTTTGGAATTCTTCACGACATAGGCACAGAGAGTATCCACCTGGGCGGGTTCAAGCCCCAGCACCGCCACCATGCCTCCCTGTCCCACCGGAACAGCGGATTGCATGGCCTGCCCGCGGGTACGGACGGCGCGCATGGCCTCATCAAAACGAATCACCTCGGCGGCCACCAGGGCCGCATACTCCCCGATGGAATGGCCAGCGGCGGCCTTCGCTTTGACGCCAAATTGGGAGCGTAAAACTTTTTGTGTCGCGGTGGACGTGACGAGCAGGGCGGGCTGGGTATTTTCGGTTAAAGCCAGATCCGCTTCGGAACCGTAAAAGCATAATTTTTTGAGATCGAGCTGCAAGGCCTCCGAGGCCTCCTCGAAAGTCTCTTTTGCGATTTTAAAATTTTCAAAAAGAAATTGGCCCATGCCGGGCTGTTGGCTCCCCTGACCGGGGAAAAGCAAAGTCCACATCTTAATACCTCAACAAAAGACTGCCCGAGGTGAGACCCGCACCAAAAGCGGTGAGGAGAATCAGCTGGTCGCGTTTAATTTGCCCCGCTTTTTTAGCCGCTTCAAAGGCGAGAGGGATGGAGGCCGAAGACGTATTCCCGGTCTCTTGAAGATGACAGATCATTTTATCCATGGTGACGTGGCAGTAGTCGGCTACCGCTTCAATAATACGCTTATTCGCTTGATGGGGAACGATCCAATCGAGATCTTCCGCCGTGACATCATTTTGTTTGAGCGCTTCGCCGCAAGACAGGGCCATAGTCCGCACGGCGTGCTTGAAGATTTCTTTCCCTTTCATCGTCACGAAATTCATTTTTTTATCGAGAACTTCTTTTGAAAGAGGGTGTTTCGAGCCGCCCGCAGGCACCGTGAGAAGCTCCCACAGATTTCCATCCGCATGCATATGCGAGCTCATGATGACGTTGGCCGCACCTTCTTCCGCTCGCGAAAGCACCCAGGCGCCAGCACCATCTCCAAACAAAATACAAGTCTCGCGGTCTTGGTAATTGACGAAACGACTGAGGATTTCGGCACCGACGACCAGGACGTTTTTATAAACGCCGGTCCGGATAAATTGATCGGCAATACTGAGAGAATAGATAAATCCCGAGCAGGCGGCCGCTAAATCAAAGGCCATGATATTTCCGGCCCCTAATTTTGCCTGTAGAACGCAGGCCGTCGAAGGCATCTGCTGATCACCCGACACGGTTCCAACAATAATCAGGTCGAGATCTTTGGCAGAGAGTCCTGCATCGGCGAGGGCGCGGGTTGCCGCCTGAAAGCAAAGGTCCGAAGTGATTTCACCCTCAGCTGCGATGTGACGTCTTTCAATTCCCGTGCGCTCCACAATCCATTGATCGTTGGTATCGACCATCTTTTCTAAATCCGCATTGGCTAATACCTTTTGCGGAAGATAGCTTCCAGTCCCTGCAACACGAGAGCGAAATTGTCCTGCCATGGATAAATCCTAGTTGTGAAGTTGAGCGAGGCCTTAAAACTAAGCTTTAGCCGCGCTAATTTGCTTCCCTTTATAATAGTAAGCTCCATCCGAAGCTTTGGTCGCACGGTGGGGACGAGTGAGCTCACCTGTTTTTTTATCAACAGACGTCGCGGGAAGCGACAAACCGTCGTGGGAACGGCGCATATCACGGCGAGAGCGAGACGTTTTTTTCTTAGGAGTTGGCATGACGAACCTCTTTTATCGACTTGTAACAAGTCATTCAATATAGCGAAGCCTGGTAATTTAACCAAACTTCGACAAAAATCAATCTCTAATTCAGTTTCATATTTTTAAGGACATTAAAGGGGCTTTCGGGCTTTTCTTCCGGCATTTCTTCATCATAGCTGAAGAGCTTTTCCTTGACCGGAATCTTGCACACCGAACAATCCCCCTTTTCATCCACCGGAGCCTTGGGATTAAAGGGAGCAGCGAGAGCCACCACTTCATGGAGGTACTCGCCCATTTCAAATGAAACTCCCTCGTACTCAAGGGCTTCAGGACCACCTTCCAAAACTTCAGAGACATGATTCACCCGGGCATAATGCCCTGTGCGGTCATCCTCTTGGCGAGGAATCAGGATATTGCGAAATTTTTCGTTGATCCGCAGATTGAAATCGAGGCCGCAACGAGAGCAAACTTCGGGCATTTCCGTGCGAATACTTCCGCTCATCTCGAAATCCCGTGAATTGAGGGGCTTAATAAAAAATTCGGTGTGGTAGGGGATGCTTCCGATCAAATCCTTAAGAACAGGATTCAGCTCCCGGGTTTGACTGGTCCAAATATAGGAACGACCGTCGGGGGGGATTTCTGCTAAATTGATACGCATTTTAGGGCTCCAAAAACAAACAACCGGAGGATCAGCTGAGAGTCGGCCGTTCTAGCCTATATTTAAGCACCTAGTCAATAATCTTGTAAATCTCACCCGGTGCAAAGGTTTTTTGCACCAGTTTCAACTCCACCAGCTGATCGATCAGCTCTTTCCAGCGGGCTTCGGTCATTTGTCCCAATTTTTGATGGCCAGTTCTAATGAGATTTTTTTGCGCCTTTGCACTCTCGGCGAATGTCTTTAGATCCATGGCTGGATTGAGGGTCGCCATATAGACATTCGCCTTTTCGGGGGACTTCAGGTAACTTTCCCAGCCCGCCCGCAGGGCTTGCACAAGATCCTTGGCTTCTTGCGGATGCGCCTGAATCCACTCGGCATTCGCCGCAAGCACCGTGGTATAGGGATTGAAACCTTCCTTTGCGATCAAGAAATTTTTAACCTGCAGGCCTTTTTTTTCGGCCAAAAGAGGCTCTGAATTCACGAATCCTTGCTGAGCCAAATTGGTATCTGCACTAAAAGCGCCGATACCGCCCACATAGGGCACAACCTGACCCTTCGGCTGTCCATATTTTTTAATAAGATATTGGAAATAGGGGAGCCCGGCCTGCAGAGCGATGGTTTTTGAATCGCGAAAAACAGCCTGCAGATCCTTATAATTTTTTTCAGCATGGGTCATGATAACCGCAGGGTAACTCTGGTAGCTGGCAAAAAGAGCGACGGCCTTGGCGGAGCCATTGCGGTCTCGCGAAATCAAAAGCTCCTCTCCTCCGACCACGGCCAAATCGATTTTTTTATTGGCGAGCATCTGGATGGTGGGGGCTCCCGATCCACCTTCCAACAAAGTGACATCGAGATGGTGCTTCTTGAATTCTCCATCGACCAGGGCCTGATAAAATCCACCAAACTGGGGCTCTGCTTTCCAATTGAGGGCGATGCTGATTTTTGTTTGTGCGAAAGCGACGTGCGTAAAAAAAAGCAGACTCAAAAAACTAAAAATTTTCATCTTGGTTCCTTTCTACTGAAGAATCGCCTCGGTACACCTGGTAAAGCCTTCGGGCTGCGGCCAGAGCTCCCATCATTCCTAAGCCTAAAAGAGAAAGTAGAAAAACGGCAGTAAAAACAAGATCTGTGCGCTGTTGTGTTCGCGCGGAGTCAATCACCGCCCCGAGCCCTCCGCCCGCCACAAATTCACCGGCGACGGTGCCGATCACGGCGAGACCCACCGAAATTTTTAAACCGGCAAAAATAGAAGAGGAGGCCACCGGAATCTGCAACTTCAGCAAACGCTGCCAGCGGCTGGCGTGATAAAGACGAAAAAGCCGGTCCTGATCGGGGGTAGAGGACTCAAGCCCCAGAAGCGTATTTGCCAAAACCGGAAAGACCGAAACAATAAAACTAGAAGCGATCACCGCCGGGGGGCCATAGCCGAAATAAATAACCAACAAAGGCGCAATGGCGATAATCGGCACGGTCTGAAAGAAAAGAGCGAAGGGCAGAAAGGCCCGGCGACCCAAATCCCAAAGGGCACAACTAAAAGCAAAACTGAGGCCCAAGACAAGGCTCAACAACCACCCCGCGAGAGTGGTTTCAAGAGTTTCTTGCGTCGCGCGCGCAAAAAGTGAAAAGTTTTGCGCGAAAGCCCTCCAGAGATCGCCAGGCGAAGGAATCAGGGCTGCATTCACAAATCGATGCAAAAGTTCCAAACCTAAAAGCAAAAGAAAAAATAACACCAGAGGAGGCAGAACCCGGCGGATCACGGCTGTTCTCCTGTCATGACATTTTCGAGCTGACTGAGTTCTTCCAGAAAAAGAGTTTGGGAGCGCAAAGGGGGTTCGCGCCGGAGCGGAAACGGCAGAAGGCGGTCGTAGATGATTTTTTTATCTTTGAGCACAAGCACGCGATCGGCCAGAAACAGAGCTTCGCTCAGCGAATGGGTCACAAAAACCACGGTCATTTGTGTTTGCTGCCAAATTTCTCTGAGCTGCACCTGCCAGGCCTTGCGCGTGAGCTCATCCAGGGCCGAAAAAGGTTCATCTAAAAACATCACTTCAGGATGAGTCGCGAGCGCCCGCGCCAGAGACACACGCATTTTCATGCCACCCGAAAGTTGGTGGGGATAAAGGGAAGATTCTGGTTCAAGTTGAACAAGCTTCAAGGCCTGGGTAATTTCCGCTCGGGCTTGGACTGTCAATTTTTTCCCCAGCTCAAAAGGCAGAGCCAAATTTTCTTCCACGGTTCGCCAGGAAAGCAGGGTCGGGTCCTGAAAGACGAAAGACTGCCGATAGCCCGACCGGTTGGACGTAATGGACCCTGCCGAGGGCTCTTCGAGGCCGGCAAGCAAACGAATCAAAGTGGACTTACCACAACCCGAAGCGCCCAAAATAACCGTCAAGCTTCCCGGATGAATTTCCAGATCAAGCTCTTTAAAAACTTCACGGGAACCAAACTTTTTTGAAATTTGCGAAAGCTTAAACCCAATCATAATTGAAACTGATACTCACGCGCTCGTGGTGAGAAAGGTGGGGAGGGACCTCGTGGCGCAACCAACTCTCAAACAGCACTACGTGCCCGATTTGCGGCGTGAGCGTATAGTAACGTTGATTATCAAGCCTGGCCTTGGCCTTGCGTGGAGGCGAAGCCATGAACGCCGTGGCCCGCGGATCTTCAAATTTCAGTCCCGCGCTGCCCGGAGGAATCTGCACATAATAAGTCCCGCTGATCACCGAAAGGGGGTGCAGATGAAAACTATGGACCACTTGTGTGGACATGATATTGACCCAGCAACTCGTCATCTTGAGCTCACGAGCAGAAATATCCATTTCGAGGTGCTTTGCGAAGTGGGCGACGTGCTTATCAATCTGCTTTTGCAAAGTTTCAAAAGTCGTTGAAACCTGATGCAAATTGGAAATGGATCCATAGGAAGTATAACCGCCCGGATAATTTTTCTGCGACCACTTTTGCCCTTCCTCGTCGATCTCGGCGAACTTATAGGATTCATCTAAAAGCTCCGCATTGAGCTTTTTCCAGCTCTTTTGCAGGAGGGCGTAACTGATCGTCGTCGGGAAGAGTTTTTGAATCATATCAAATTGAGACACTAGCACTGGCCGGAAGTCCCTGTTAACTACTTTTTTGACAGGGCGGTGACCAAAACAAGCCCCCTCCCCCGTAGGAGAAGACCAGACTCGCTCCCGAATGGCACTGGAGTTGCTCTTCATCAAGATGTAATAAAAAACGTTTTCTAAGGAGTTTTTATGAAAAAGATCCTCTTCATCGCCGTGACTCTGATCCCTTTGATGGGTTTTGCGAAGGTCTCTGATTTTAATGATATGATTTCAGATAACCTGAAGGCTCAGTCGGAACTGCATACCAATTTAAAAGTGCAAACAGGCACTGCGAGCAAGGCCGGGACAGAGCCACAGGTTCCCGGAATGGTTGAAGCTCCTGAGCATTCCGATATGGCCTACAATGCTCCGACGAAAAAAATGCGCTTTAAAAAAGAAATGCAAGCCCATAAAGTCACTCAGAAAGCTCAGTTTGAACGTCTCGCGACGGAACTGAACGACTCTGAACTTTAAGAGCTAAAGGATCAGTTTGCGCAGTTCCTGCTGGGAATAAACGTAGTCGGCATAGACCATGGTATTGGTAATATTCCGATGACCTAAGGCCACCTGAACCAAGCGCAAATCCTTCGTCTTCTGGTAAAGCTCGATCGCAAAGGTATGGCGAAGGGCGTGAAATTTCTTAGGGATCGGACGATAGAGTTGCCAGATTTGATAAAGCCGATCGTAAGAGATCGGAAAAAGCGCGGTGCCCGGCTGCTTTTCAGCAAAAAGTTGAAGTTTCTTAAAAAGCTCTGGCGGCAGTGGAATTTCCCGATCGTTGCTCCCCTTTAAACCCCGGATAAAAACCGATTCATCATAGGCATTCAAATCAGCCTTTTGCAGATTCAAAATCTCCTGCGCCCGTCCGCCGGTGCGTAAAGCCAACCATAAAATCAAACAGTTGCGCGGATCTGCCGGCAGATAGTCGTGGATGATCTTCATCAGGCGCTCTTTTTCCGGAGGCAGAAGATATTTGTTTTTATTGAGGGAATAGCGGGCGGCGGTGGACATGTTTTGAGAGTAGATGGGAAGAGGATCGGGATCTAGGGGCGGGGCGTTGGACTGGGCTTGGGGGGAGGGGATTCTACAGCTGTTTTCGGTGATACGATGTTGCGGCCATCCTGAGCAGCCTTCCTGAAGCGCATCGTGCGCTTCAGGTCGAGAAACGAAGAGTCTTACATCCTCATTCATTGGCGTTTCGCCCACGATGGGCGAAACGGAGCCTGCTCATGGATGGCGATAACATCGTTCAAACCATCACAGCTGTAGAATCCCCTCCCCCAGAATGCCCAAGCCCCAAAAAAACCGACCCCTTCAAAAACATCAATAAGTTTAGACGCGTGACACCAAAGAAAATCCCCCTAAAAGCCCCCTCAAAACTCAGCACGCAAAAAATAATATCAAATAATTCCAATAATTTACCACTAAAGCTTATAACTATAAGCTTTAGTTCATTTCAGAAAAGTGCATCCAGATCCCTGGCATTCCTAATTTCCAAACAGAAACAAGAGTTTACATTGACTTTTCAAAACCTAAAAAAGAAGATTATTGTTATTCACAACGTGTTTTATTGCGAATAACAATACAGGAGTTGCAAAATGCAAGACAGAGAACACATAATGCAGCGCAGTAATTTGGACCTAGACTTCAAAGAGACTGATGCCTTCGTTCGTTCGAAGACCTCCTTACGCATGCATTACGAAGCCCAGGTGGCGGTGATTGAAAAGCAAGCCGGGAGTCTAGAGAAAATACGAGAGAATCTAGGGCTTTCCAGCCGTAAAATTTCTCAGTTGTTAATGATTGATCCGTCCAGCTGGACCCGCTGGACGAGGCACGGGGACCAGGTTCCCCCACATATTTGGCGCGCTTTGCAGTGGTATTTGATTTTGCGCGAAAAAATTCCTGGTTTAACGCCGGCTTATTTTTTGGGTCAGGATCCCAAGGTTCTGCATGAAAGGGCTTTGCAAAAAATTAGCGAAGAAAAAACGGAACGTCTTCAAGGCCAAGCACAGATGAAAGAGGAACTTTTGGTGCTGCGAAAAAAAATGCGCCGCTACCAAGGAGGTCTCATTTTTTTCATCCTTCTCAGCATTCTTTTGACGGGCCTGCTTTTTAAGCAATTTTAAAATGTGTTTCTAAATCACTGTCATTACTTATTTATTTGGTGATGCGGGCCGCCTAGTATTTTTACTCAATTAAAGCGACCATTCCTGCACTTTTTGCACTCGCAAACTCGTATGGGGAGGAATTCGTTTGGGAACTTTTGAGCTTATTGAAAAACATGGTGATCACGATCAAGTTGTTTTCTGTCATGACAAGAGCGTGGGTTTGAAGGCGATCATCGCCATCCACAATACCTCTCTTGGGCCGGCCCTCGGCGGAACCCGCATGTGGAATTATAAGAATGAGGACGACGCTCTCATCGATGTGCTCCGGCTTTCTAAAGGAATGACTTATAAAGCGGCGGCGGCGGGCCTTAATCTGGGCGGCGGGAAGGCCGTTATTATCGGCGATCCGAAAACGCAAAAGACGGAAGGCCTTTTCCGGGCCTTCGGGCAGTTCGTCAATTCTCTCAATGGGAAATACATCACCGCAGAAGACGTCGGCACCAATGTGCAGGATATGGAACATATTTTCATGGAAACGCCCTGGGTCACGGGCATTCCGAAGGATTTTGGCGGCTCGGGAGATCCTTCTCCTTACACGGCCCACGGAGTTTTGATGGGAATAAAGGCGTCGGCTCAGGAAAAATTCGGCAGCGATGCTCTCACGGGCTTGCGGGTCGCGGTTCAAGGACTTGGCAATGTTGGTTCGCACCTGGTGAAATACTTGGTGGCCGAAGGGGCGAAAGTCTTTGTCGCGGATATCGATCAAAACCGCGTGAAACTGATGCACGATCAATACGGCTGCACGCCCAAAAGTCCTGAGGACATTCTCACCACGGAATGTGATATTTTAGCTCCCTGCGCGATGGGAGCTGTCGTTAACGACCAGACCATTCTAAAATTCAAAACAAAAATCATCGCGGGCGGAGCGAACAATCAACTCGCCGAACCTCGGCATGGGGATCAGCTGAAGGAACTCGGCATCCTCTATGCGCCGGACTACGTCATCAATGCGGGCGGGGTGATGAATGTTTTTGTTGAGCTTGAAGGCTATTCTCCAGATCGTGCCTTTGATAAGACACGTAAGGTGTATGACAATATCGCTAAAGTCTACTCCGTCGCGAAAAGAGATAATATTGGGACGCACACGGCAGCCGATCGCATGGCTGAAGAACGCATCCGCAGCATCGGTCATTTGAAGCAACGGCATCCCGGAAAATCCAACCGCTCCTTCACGACCCTACGCGAAGTTCACAATCGCTAAAGAGGAACGTTTTGCCGGCCCCACCTCCGCTTGACTTTGGTGGGGCTTCATCCAAAGATATCCTCCTAGAGACTTCAACAGGGAGAGTATTTTTTGAGCAAAAAGTTTTCTAAAGACGACTTGAGGAAACCCGATCAATTTCAAGCCGAACTCATCAAGGGTTTTCAGTGGACCACGGCTCATTCAAAAATGGTTTTGGGCGTGATTGGCGTCTTTGTTGTTGGCGCAGCCATTTACGGCATCACGAGCTACACGCGTTTGGAAGCGGAAAACGTCTCTCAAGAAAAATACTACGTCGTTGAACGACAGTACACCGAAAAAAAGACGGGCTTTGATCAAGCCCAACAGCAAAAAGAAAAACCGAAGGATGCAAAAGCAAAACCTCCGGCCACTCCTGAGACTCCCGCGGTGGCCGCTAGTGGAGATATGCAAAAGGATTATGGTCCCGTGATCGAAGGCTTTGAAGCCGTGATTAAAGACAATGCAAAAAGTCGCGGCGCGGGCATGGCCGCACTGAACTTGAGTGAAATCTATTTGAAATACCAAAAGCCTCAAGAGGCTTTGCGGGTCTTACAGGCCGTCGAACCCGGACTGGGAAACAGCGAAATGCTTTCCGCCCTCGTGTTGAATCAACTGGGGAACGTCTATGCCAATCAGAATGATTGCGCCCATGCGGTCGAGCAGTGGAAAAAAATCACCGACAATCGCAAACTGACCTTTGCTCAACCCGAAGCCAAACTACGCATGGGGCTTTGCTACGAGACCTTAAACGAAACGGCGAAGGCCGAGCAGCTGTACACGGAGGCAAGCAAAAAAGAAGAGTCTCAAGAGACCAGCGCTTCGCGTGATGCCGAGAAATATCTTCGTCTGTTGAAATTAAAGAAAAACAACTCGGGCAGCGGCACTTGAAAAAAATAAGCTTTCGCTTTTTGACCGGTGGTCTGAGCAGATCTCTGGGCGGATGTTTGCTCGCTGGTTTTTTGGCCTTTGGCCTGATGGCCTGCTCTTCTTTTAGCAATGTGGCTGAAAGAAGACAGTTTGTGATTCGCAAACTCTGGGTTCGTGAAACCACTGAAAAAGAAAATCTAGGATTTCGAAAAATCAATCGCATGACTCCCATCCTTGCAGGCGATTTGCTGATTCAAGGAAATGGCCTTGACGGAATCGTCGCTTACAACCGCGATTCAGGTCGCCAGGTGTGGCGCTTGCCCATCCTGAACGGCGTGGAGGGGAGTGCAAGCCTGATCCGTGACCGCCTCTTTTTTGGCGCAAGCGATGGAAACTTCTATTCCATCGAAGCCAGTACGGGCCATGTTGTGTGGAGTTTTTCGACAAAAGCTGAAAATTTAGGAGAGCCTCTCTTAGAGGACGGCGTGGTCTATTTTTTGTCGGGAAATAACGTTGTCTTTGCTTTGGATGCGAGCAGCGGAAAGCAGATTTGGCTTTACTCTCGTCAAGACACCTCGTCGTTTTCAGTCCGCGGCGGCTCACGTCCCGCTCTTAAAAACGGGAAGATTTTTGTCGGCTTCAGTGATGGCTCGTTGGTCGCGCTGAATTCAAAAACCGGGGCGGTTCTTTGGGAAGTTTTATTGAACCGAAATAAGAAATTCCGTGATATCGATGCCAGTCCGGTGGTGGATGGCGACTCTCTGTATATTCCGAGCTATGACGACAAACTCTACTGCGTATCGACCGAGCGAGGCGAGATCCTTTGGCGGGTCGAAGGCGGCGGCTACAGTGCGGTCACCTTGTTGGGCGATCGAATCATCTATCCCAACTCCAATGGCGAGGTCTTTGCTTTACGCAAAAATAATGGGGATCGGATTTGGACTTATAAAAGCAAAGAAGGCATAGCGACCCAAGTGAAGATTTATAAGGGTATGCTGGTTTTTGGCGAATCCCAAGGGAAACTCCTCTTTCTCGATACGGCCACGGGCAAAATCGTCGGGGGGCTTGAGCCGGGGAGAGGTATCCTCTCCTCTCCCCTTGTCGATGAAAAACAAAGTCGCGTTTATTTCATTTCCGGCGAGGCGAACATCTATGCGCTAGAAGCCCGTTGGGAGAAACCGAATTGGTACAAAGAAGGTTGGGAGATCCAATGAGACTTTTTTACTTCCTGTTTTTTTCAGTCAGCCTGATGGCCTGCTCCCATGGCGATTGCCGCAATCAACAACTTAAAAACTCGGCGGAGGCAAAGACACTTCCTCTTTCAGCGGACGGAACCCCTTTAGGGGGTCTCAGTGGCGGTCCCGCCACGCCCGCGGATCGCATTCGTGTTTATAAGCTTGATGGATCCCTGCAATGCAATCAGGGAAAGGCGATCACTCCCTCCGAAATGCAGAAAGAGCTTGCGCCCTTGGAGGTTTATTCCAGTGGCAATAAGCACGATGGGATGATGCGGACCCAGGTCTGTGGCAGCCCGACGGGGCGAAGCAATGTTTACGAGATCAATCGCAAGGATCTTGAGGCCGCGCAGAAAAAAGGCTTTAAGGAATGGGTGGCGGAGTGATTTTAGGGGACTTGGGGCTGGGAATGTTTTTACAGCTGTTTTCTGTAAGACGATGCTTGGGCCATCCTTGAGCGGGCTCCGTTCCGCCCATCGTGGGCGGAACGTCTAGGAATTTGGGGACGGGTTTTGGGGCTCGTTTTGTCTTTAAGGCTTTAATAAGCTTCGCTTTTTAAAATCCAACTTAATGATACATAATATAACTTATCAGAAAGCTAAGTCTTCGCTAACTTATCTAATGGCTAGCGATAGCCATGAGATAAGTCACTCCGCCTCACCGGTGGAATCGTAACGAGCCACATCGTCGTAGCGGCTCAGGTCGATGATTCCTCCGTCCACCGGACGGGTTTTTGTCAGATTGTCTTGGATCTCATCGTAAATTCGCCAGAAATTGGGATTGGCGCGGCTCACACCGTAGGTCTGTACAAAGCCTCTCCATAGGGCCGGAGAATTGAGTTGCTCCACAGCGGCACGCCAAGCCGGTAGCTGTTTTTCGGTGATCCGGAAAAACAAATTGGGATAGGACCCCGCAAGACCATCAACAAAAATCAGACTGTCCTCATCCATATCTCTTCTGTTTTTATCGTTGAACAGCCAGGCGAGGCTTTTCATCTGTTTGTTCGCGACGATGGAGTAAACTTTTTGCACTTGACCCGCCTCGTCCACGATCTCGAGTAAGCTCAGATCGGGAAAGTAAGCCGGAAAGGGTATTTGTTTGACCTTCACCGCAGCGAGACTTCGCAATTGCGCCGTCACGGAATTGGGATCGAGAGGTCCGGCACTCGTCTGAAGCTTTTTCCAATTGATCGTGTCAATATTTCCGCGAGCCTTTTCATTCAAGCGAGTGAAGAGGATTTTGTTCACAAGCTCTTGCCGGGTATGGGTTTTATCTTGAAAGGCAATCGCCGTCTCGTTCTCTTTCCCTTCCATTCGGTACAAAAACTTCATCTTTATATCGGTGAAGGGTCCCTGGTACCAATCCTCACGGATGGGGGCGCGTTCGTTGCTAGGAAGAAACTGCAAGAAAAGCTCCTCGGCTTCCATACGGATCATGGCCATGTAAATGCGGGTAAAAAGTTGATGTCCGAGGTTTCCAAAAAGATCATAATTCACGGTGAGGTTATAAACCAGGCGCTCGAAAAGAGAGTAATCCAAGACGAAAATTGTTTTCGAAAGATCGCCTCGGGCCCCGTTCATCACATAGGCACTCTCATTATGGCGGAAAACGGTGAGAGCGGCATTCTTGTTCACTCCGTCCCCGTCCCAAATATCATTCAAACTATATCCTGGAGGGCGAATTTTTTTTGCCGCATCCGCACGGACTTTGCGATAGGTGTTGCGCACCTTAACCATATGCCCCTAGGAGTGCAGGGGCTTTCATCAAGGACATATCACGTCCCCATGCGCCCGGAAGCACTAGAAGATCCTTCACACTGTCCACAAAGTCAGTCTCTCGCACCAAGGGATCTGCATCTGGCTGCAAAAAGAAGACGTAAAATTGTTCTTGGATGGAATTCACAGCGACGGTGCCATTGCATACGGGGCCCTTGATAAAAGTGCTTACGTGGTACCGTGAATCATCGAGCAGAAACTGGTAGCGCGCCTTACCCGGAATATCCTGGAAAGCCACAAAGGGATTCCCAGCCACTTCGGGGACGTAGGAGGGGGGATGCTGCACAGCCCAGTTTTCGCTAAAGAAAAGTTGTTTATACCTGTCCATGCGCTTGCGGCTAAAGGAGTAAGGAAGATGACTTTTTTCGACGATGCTCATATTGAGTGGTATCAAACAATAAAAAGGCTCCTGGACTTGAGGGTCCTCATTTGGTCGCGGTGTTGTGACCTCTTCCGGGCGTTCGCAAGATGACCTTGAACGAATCATACGGAAAAAGCTATGGGGCGTCTTTGTCTGATCTGATTCTGAAGCGAAATAAATATGGGCCAGGTACAAATGCTCGTAAAGATAGCGCGAGACAAGTTGCTGCCGAGGATTGCGATCATTGAAAAATTGATTCCACTCGCCTATCTGGGTGCGCTCCTCATCGGTCAGTTGAACAGTCGGCCGGGTCGGCAGGGGTGTCCCCGTCCCGATCCAATTACGTAAAATCTCTGTCTCACGCGCATCTAGAGCAGGCAAGCCATAGGGCATACCGCCCTGGGGACGTTTGGCGATATAGGCATTGAGCTCCTCTGAATTTTGCACACACTGCCGAGGAGCCGTTTCGGATCGACCTGGGGTCCGCAGATTCGGGTTTTGGTTCTTCAATTCCAGAAGAGCCTGAAGGATGCCGCTATGAGTGACATCGAAAAAACCTTTTTGCTTCCATTCTTCAAAACTATGGGCGTCGATTCCTAAGCGCGTGGGGGGTACGCTCTTTAGACGTGTGGTCTCGTAGGGATTGGCTTTGCTCCCGCCCCGCAAAATACCTTCCACCGACTGCAAATTGTACTGGCAAGGTGAGCTGTAGCAACCATGACAGGCAATGCAGCGTCGCTCAAGGACCGGCTGAACTTGACTGGTGAATAAATCGACATCCAGGGTGGAGGCTAAATCACTTTGGCCGGCGCCATGATTCACTGAAAAAAGGACGCCTAGACCAAAGGTCGCAACGAAAACGAACACGCTTAAAAAATGTTTTTTTCTCATATCTAAATATAGGGTTTATTCAAATTTTTTGAAAGCGCCAAAAGCCTAGTTTTCGTTTTTATTTACCAGCTTTTTTTCAGCCGAATCTCTTAAAAAGGCCATAGGCAGGAATCCCAACCAAAATAAAACTTAAGCCAATGAGACTTTCCTTCGTCGCCGTGAAAAGAGTATTTCCTAAAAGCAGCAGCGAACAGAGCAGAAAAATTCCCGGAAGCCAAGGATATCCCGGCGCTTTATAACTGCGAACAAGTTCGGGACGCCGGACGCGAAAAAGAAAAAGTGAGCTGGTGACGAGCGCATAAAAAATCCAAGAGGCAAAGACCACATAGTCCGTGAGTTGATCAAAACTTCCCGACAATGCCAGAACCGAGGCCCATACTCCTTGAACTAAAATCGCGACCACGGGCACATGGGTGCGAGGACTGATTTTTCCGAGGGCTTTAAAAAACAAACCGTCCTGAGACATGGCGTAGGGAACGCGCGCGCTCGTTAAAATGGACCCGTTCAGGGCCCCGATCGCCGAGAAAACAAAAGCGATCGAGAGAATCCCAATAGCGCTAGGTCCAAAAACGCTTTGGGCTGCATTGGTCGCAACCGGCAGCGCCTGCTGATAAAGACTCGAGTGACTTTGCACCACCTGCGAAAAAGGCAGAGCATAAAAATACGAAACATTTGCAAGGCCATACATCAGCAAAACGATAATCATGCCAAAACCTAAGGCCCGTGGAATCACGCGGTGGGGATCTTTAATTTCTCCAGCCGCCATGGGAAGATTGTTCCAACCGTCAAAAGCCCAAAGAGCCGCTAAAACGGCGCTGCCAAAGGCCGACCAGCCCTGCCAGCCCGTCATGCTAGAATCACTTTGCAGATGGGACCACGAGCCCGTCTTTGCACCGATAAGAATAAAAAAACTAAGGCCGATGATCATGAAAAGTTTCACGGCCGTCATCACGGCCTGCAGGCCTCCGCCGAAGGCCACCGAAAAGCAATTCAGGCCGGTGAAAAGGGCAATGATTCCCACGGCCACAAGGGAAAGACTGAAAGGATTTTGATAGGGGAAAATTCCACCGAGAAATGTTGCGGCCCCTACGGCATAGGCCGCGATGGATCCCGGCGAGCCGATCCAAAATCGCATCCAGCCATACAGAAAGCCCAAAAGAGAGCCATAGCCTTCACGCAGGTAAACATACTCCCCGCCCGCCTGCGGAAAGAGTGAGCCCAACTCTCCGTAGGTCAAAGCTCCCGCTAAGGAAAGGGCTCCCGCAACCACCCAGGCAAGCAAAACTCCCGTGGGCGAGCCGGTCTGCTGCGCCATCACGGCTGTCTTTAAGAAGACACCCGTCCCAATGACCGTGCCGATCACCAGGGCGGTCGAGGCTTTCAGGCCTAATTTGCGCAATAACTTGGAAGAGTTCTCTAGTTTCAAGGGCTTCTCCTTTGAGAAGCATAGCAATGCAAGACGCGAAGTATAGTTTAATTCATCTTTTCGCTGAGCATCGACCCCTTCTTTCGTCGCTTTCGGCAGAACTGGACTCGAAGAGACTTCGGCTTGTGTGTTTCTATGACTGTCGAACAAGTTAAGAATTTCGGAGTGAAGCGTGAATCCACAACAACTTAAAATTCATCAACGCAAAGAAAAATTACTCTCGGGTCTTTTGATGGGAATTTCGCTCGCGGCTCCCGTTGTTTTCACTTATCTGATGGGAAGCCACATTCATCGCGCCCTCGCTTCTTTTTTGGCATTTTCTGTCTTGATGCTTTGCTTGTGGATTTTACTTTATCGCAGCCACGTCTCACGCCAGGTCAAACGCAGTTACGAAAGCCTCGAAGTGGGTTTGATTCTCGCGCGCAAAGCCCGTCATGCAAAAAAATTCATCATCACCAAACAGGGCTACACCCACTACTATTTAAAATGCCTCGATACCGGTGAGCAGCTGTTGATTTCAAGACAAAGAGCCCACGATGATTTTATTCTTTCAGAGTCGGCGTAACCTTCAGATTCAAACGTTTTCCTTCACGTAAAACCGCTAAGCTTGTTTCTTGATTGGGTTTCACGGATTGAAGGACATAGACATAGTCGTACAGATTCTCAACCTTCGTCCCGTCAAATTCCACAATCACATCTTTTTCACGTAAGCCCGCTTTTTCGGCGGGGCTCTCTTTGGAGACGCCCGAGATTTTGACTCCCTGGACACCTTGCTGGGAGTAATCAGGAATGGTGCCCACATAGACACGGAAACTTCGTCCCTCCATCCGTTTACTCGTATCGCCCGCGACCTTCACATATTGAACGAGATTCTGCGAAGAATCTGTGAGCAGTTGCAGGAAACCTTGAACCGCCTGCAGGACGCGCACTTCCCCTTCGAAATGAATCAGCTCTGCCCGATCGCGCGGGCTGTGGTATTCGGCGTGGGAACCCGTAAAGAAACTGATGGACGGAATTCCCGCGAGATAAAATGAAATGGAGTCGGTCGGCAAATAGGGATCATCTTGCAGAGTCAAAGGCATTCCCGTACGCAGTCCGATCTCTTCCGCTAAGCGCGGCCAGTTTTGGGCAGATCCGACACCCTGAACATAAAGTTGATTTTCAAAGCGGCCAATCATATCCATATTGAGAGCTGCCACGATATCCTTCGTTATTTTATGACCCGTTTGCTTTTCATAACGGCTCACCCAGTGCGAAGAGCCGAGGACGCCGATCTCCTCCCCTGACCAAATAGCCACAATAAGGTTTTTCTTCAATTCATGCGGTGAGGTCCTGCTTTTTTCAGCAAAGGCCTGGGCAAGCTCCATGACTCCGGCGACACCAGAAGCATTATCGTCCGCACCGAAATGAATAAAATCCTTTTCATCTTTTTTCGCGAGCGAGTTTCCCAGTTCGCCGTGCCCCAAATGATCGCCATGGGCTCCCAACAAAACGCTTGTTTTTGCGCCAGGCACAGGAAACTGAGCAACGACATTGAGACCTTGGGCGTGTTCAAAAACTAGATCCACTTGCGCTTTGATGTAGCTGGAAGGAATCACGAAAGCCGTTTGCTCTTGGCCCTGGTCAAGCTTCGCTTGAAGACCCGCAAGATCTTGACCGGCTTGCTTGACCAGCTCAACAGCCGCCGCCGTCGTCAACTTAAGAACGGCGAGAGGGCTTTCCGAAAGAGCTCCCTCGTATTTTAATTTTCCTAATTTTTCCGCGAGACCCGTGGCAGGCCCATTGGTGAAAAGAATTCCCACGGCGCCCGCATTTTTTGCAACCGTGAGTTTATGCTGCAGACGAGCGTAATTATTCAGTTCCTGGCGACGGGCCGGGGCGAGGCCCTGGGGAATATCATTGAGGATAAGAACCCATTTCCCATGCACATCAATATCTTTGTAGGAATCATAGGCAGGCCCATGATCACTCGCCGGAGCCTTCAAACCGTAGCCGACAAAAACCACGGGGGCCTCACGGAAACTTCCCACCTGACTGAAAGAAACCGGCTCAAAATCTTGGGACACTTGGTATTTTCGCGTCAAGGAGCCGACCATTTCTAGCGTATTCGCTTTTCCTAGCTGAACCCCCGAGGTGTAATCAAATTTATCAAAAAAGGAGCCTTGGGGGCCGAGGCCTACAAAACCCCAGGCTTTTAAAATTTGCGCTATTTTTTCAGTATAAATTTTTTCAGCCGGACCGCCCGTGCTGCGGCCTATAAACTGATCCGAGGCCAAATAATGAATCCAAGTCTTCACATCGGAAACGCGCAGAGCCGCATCGAGATTTTTTGCATCAGGCTCACGTGGAGGAAGATGGAGGAGCTGCCGCGCCTGCACATCATCCCAATCCGCCATCATGATCTGCGAATCACCCTTGGCGTTTCGTCGGGTCCAGGAAAGCTTGTTCCCGTCTGGTGTAAAGACCGGCAGTCCATCGAAATCATCGTTAAAGGTCACGCGCACAGGCCGATGTTTTCCGAGAGCATCGACGATGAACAGTTCGAAATTAGAAAATCCGTAAACACTGGAGGTAAAGATTAAATAATCACCGGAGGGATGAAAGAACGGGGCCCACGACATCGATTTCAAGTGGGTCAGCTCTTGCTGATCGGACCCATCCAGGTTCATGGTGTATATCTCGGCCGTCATGCCATTCGGAGCAAAACGCCGCCAGGTGATTTTTTTCCCGTCCGCACTGAAAAAGGGACCGCCATCATAACCCTTGGTGGTGGTCAGTCGCTTCACGCCCGTTCCATCCGCCTTCATGATGTAGATATCCATCATATAGGAAGGGTCCTGTTTAAAATACTTTTCGTCCTCTTCAGAAAGCTTTTCGGTGTAGCCCGCACGATTGGAAGCAAAGACGATCCAATTTCCATCCGGAGAATAGGAGCCCTCGGCATCGTAACCCTTTTCGTGGGTCAGACGTCGGAGATTTTTGCCGTTGAGATCCGAAGAAAAAATATCGTAATTTTCATCAAAACTCCAAGCATAACGACCCTTGACGGGATGCTTGCGCGTTTCGATTTCTTCATCACTCTTTTGCTTCCACTGAGCATCCAAATGAGTGGATGAAAAAAGGACTTTCTTCATCGAAGGATGAATCCAGCCGCAGGTGGTTTTACCAAAACCCGGAGAAAGGCGCTGGGTTTCTCCCGAGGCGAGATCCATCAAATACATTTGGTAAAAGGGGTTACCGGGCTCCCTCTCACTTTGAAAGATCATTTTTTTCCCGTCGGGACTGAAATAACCCTCTCCCGATTTCGATCCCGCGAACGTCAGCTGTTTCGTTTTCGCGATCAAGGTATTGGGGCTCTCGTCCACTTGCAATTTTTGACTTTTTTCAAGTGTCGGCCCTGCCGTGAGAGTCTTCTGGTGCGTGCAAGACAAAAGAGGGTCGAGGCAAAAAAGCAAAAGGAGAAACTGGGGATTTAATTTTTTCATATGTTGCCTGAGGCTATTTCATTCTCTAGACTAAAGTCAAACAAGGAGCTTTCATGATTTCTCTGCGGATTCGCCATTGTTTCCCGCCTCGCTTAGGATGCACACGAGAACCCGGTAAAAGGCTGATAAAAGGCCTTGGGCTCCTCCTTCTTTCAATGACTTTGGTCCATTGTGCAAGTAAACGCGATGTGACGAATTTAGCTTATTCGAATCACGTGCACGACCCTGTCCCTTTCGTGAAACATTTGGAAAAGGGGCCGATGCAGTCCTACCTGGCCCGCGCGCTTCCTTTTGCCCCCTTTGCAGAATTGCGCAAAAAATTGGAGTTCCAACTTTCTAAAAATTTAAAATTCCGCGACGAGGCCCATATCACGGTGATCACCCCCGTCGAGTTCGAGCGCGCTCTGGGGAAAAGACTGAAAATGGATGAAATCAATGCTCTTGCCGAAAAGCTTCATTTGCAGGAAGCGGCCTTTAAACCGGTCTGTATCGGCCGTGGAAACATCAGCGTTGAAGGAAAAAGCGAAGAGACTTATTACGTTGTGGTGAACTCCGAAAAACTTTTCCAGATTCGCAGTGAAATCCAAAAGCTCTTTGTGCAAAAAGGCGGCAAAGCGACTGATTTTAATCCCGAACTTTTCTATCCCCACGTGACTTTGGGTTTCACCCATCGCGATCTGCATTACGAAGAGGGCGTGGTGAAGGATGAACGCAGCTGTATTTTTCAATTGCGTGCGGACGAGGGGAAATAGAGTGACCTCGCTCCAGGCTCTCGACCTTTAGCCATGAGAAAGCCTCCCTGCGTCTATGAAAAGGCCTGCTCGGGATGCCAACTCTTAGGCGTCCCCTACGCGGAACAAGAAAATTTAAAAATCCAGAATTTGCGCGCCCTTTTTGTGCAGAATAATTTGTCCTTTGCCAAGGACATTGAATTTCTCAGCGCCGGCGAATTCTTTTTGCGGGACCGCTTGGATTTCACCTGGCAAGAGGGGAAGTTGGGCCTTTTTTCAAAAGGCCTGCACGAAATTCTCGACCTCGACGTCTGCTTGCAGCTTTCGGCCCCGCTGCAGGAGTGGCTCACGGATTTTCGCAAAATTCGCTGGCCCATGAAAAAAGCGTCTTTTCGTTTACGTATCAGCCCCCAGGCCCAGCGAGGCCTTTGGATTGATGCCGCAAACCTCGATATCAAGGCGCTGCTGGAAGAAAAGGAAATCCTTCGTCAGCTGCAAAAAAACTGTTTTGTTGAAATGGGCCAAAAACGAAAGACCCCGCGCGAAACTTCAAGTGGTTTCAAATTGATGGAGCCGGAACTGCATGTCTGGTTTGAAACTCAGTCGGGTGAAAAAAAAATTCCCCTTTACTGCCAAGTGGCGAGCTTTACTCAGCCCAGTCTTGCCGCAAATCAACTCATCACCCGGACTTTAAGAAAATTTCTGCAAGCCTCTCCCCCTGCACACCTTTTAGAATTTGGCAGCGGGATCGGCAATCTCACTTTGGCGGCCCTTCCTTTTGTCCAGCATCTGACCGCTTGCGAAGTTGATAAGCTTGCGCTTGAGGGCCTGCAAAAAACTTTGCACGAGGCCGGCTTGTCCGATCGAGTCACCCTTCATGCTGGAGATTTTCAAAGAAAATTAACGGAAGATTTTTCGGTCTTTGATGCGATTTTAGGCAATCCTCCCCGTTCCGGACTGCTCCATTTTTTAGATCCGTTAAAAGCTCTGGCGCCTGGACAAAGACCCCAAAGCTTTATTTATATGTCCTGTTTTCCGGAGTCTTTGGTCGCAGACCTCGCGCGCTTGCAGAGCTTCGGCTACAGCCTTCAACAGGTTGTCATGATCGATCAATTTCCGCAGACATCGCACTATGAAGTGATGGTTTTACTTCAGCGATAAAAGTTGCACGCCTGACATTTGTCCCGGAATATCCCGGCCCAAAAGAAGCGAGAACAGAGGAAGAATCACGAGACCCGTAAGCAGGATCAGATTCGCGCGCAGGATGATACGTAATGGATATGTTTTCGCGAGGCGCTCATGGGGTTGGCCCAGGCGCAAATCGCAGGCCCACTCGCCCACCGACGAACCCAGTAAAACTCGCAGGGTGACCATATAAATCCAACTGCACAGGAAAAAGACTTCCGCAAAAAGACGCAACAAGGAACTTTCAAGATGACTTCCCTTGATCACGAAGGTGAAAGCCAGGACAAAAATGCAACTCAAAGAAATTAAGATCAAACCATCGATGACGGACGCAAGTAAAGACCAAGCGGCCAGCCGGTAGCCTTTTCGGCGGCCGCTGGGGCCTCCGTGAAAACCATTTTGTTGATCCATATCTAGAGAGCGCTTCGATCTAAAAAGCTCCTCGATCCGGTGCCGTGGATCGAGAGGAGAAGGTCTTTTCCGCGGAACTGCGGGTGAAGGCAGTTCTTTTTCCACTTATTGATGCCCGCCACGAACGCCTTGACGGATCCCACCACTGAATGGCGTGCTCACCCCGGTTCCACCTTCGCTTGGAACAATCGCCGGAGGCGTCACTACGGACGGGGGGTTGACGACGACGGGCGGCACGTAGCCGCTGCCGCAGACCCCACTGCTTGTCATGAAAAGAGGCGGAGTGCACGTGGTCTGAGGAGGCCCATAAGGGGGATAGAGCGTAGGCGCAGTCGGTGGTTTGTTATTGTTGCGGGTCATGAAATAGATTAACAATCCAGCTCCCACCGCGATCCCACCGGCCGCCAGCAGTCCGCCATTTTTACAGAAGAAATCGCAGTCGTCCTCCGCCTTTTTTTTCTTTTTCTTGTGATATTCCTGCACCACCGCGGGAACACATCCTCCGGCTGGCAGCGATCCTTCGTCCTCGATCGAAGTGTCATTCGTTCCCATGGGACATTCGCAGGACATTGCTCCTCTAGGACCCGGCGTTGGCACCGATCCTGGTTTTTCAGAACAAGTCACCGGTGGTGGAGGCTCAATCGGAACTGCCGCCGGCTCTGGTGCGGGTAAAAAAGTCGAAAGGTCAAAAGCACGGGTCAACAGAGCCGTGCAGGCACTTTTCTGATCTTCCCGTTTGTCCAAAACTTTTTGAAATTTAGCGTCTGCCGCGATCGGAGGACTTTGACTGGGATCGCCACAAAGGCCACGGGCCTGGCCGATCAATCCGTTGAGGTCGCCCAAATAACCTTTAATTTGTTCGTACTGTTCTTTCGAGATTTTACCTTCGGCATTGAATTTCAAATCGATATTTTTCCCTTTGCGATTCAAGAAAGATTCGATCAGCCTTTTCTTGTCTTCGGGAGTCGCGATGGGAGATTGGCTATTGCAATTTTCAGTGGCGTATTTCACTTGCGCCGGGGGCACGCAGAAGGCCTCACTGCCACTTTTGAAACCATACACTAAAGGATTACAAGGAACCGCTCCACTTGACGAGCAACTGGCGCTGTAGACCTGCATTTGGTTTTGTAGATTTTGCCGTCCGGAGGTATTTCCACCGCAGGATTTATTTTCTCCGTAAACAGAAATATAACCGGCGACGACACACTCTTGCCCGACCTCAGGAATGCTCGGCCCTGCCGCGGCCTTGGTGGTTTTCTTAACCACGGCGCCCGCTTCGTCACCGAAGAAGAAATTTTGCACCCACTGGTATTTTTTATTGAGATCTTCAAGGGCTTGGTGGCCCCCTACTTTTTCGATCACATTTTGCGCAGCCCGCATGGTCTTGCGTAAACGAATCAAATATTCCGCTTTTTGGTAAACGGTCAAGCTGTTGAAATCCGCTAGGCCCATCACCGTATTTCGCGGCATGATCGCCGATTCGGTCTTGTCCATATACTTTTTAATCGAGCTGTCTTCTTTCACAAGACGCTCCATCATTTTGTTCAAATTGTGCTCGTTGATTTCTTTTTTTGAAAAACTCACCGCATTCACTTTGAAGGGAAAAGCTTCGTCGCTCGTGTAGGTCATGGAAATCGATTGCCCGCTGTCACTCATGGTGACCCGCACCTGCTCTTGACCGGAAGCATCTTTGAAACTATTCGCCTCAAAAGTCGGCATCATCAATTCGTGGTTGATCGCGACCCAGCGATCGACCAGCTTGCGCATATCATCGGGATAGCCGTGACGAACACTGCGCCAGTATTGACCCACGGTTAACTTCTTCGTGGTGAGTCCCGTTTCTTTTAAGTATTGATTAACGATTTGGCTCTGCTGTTCGGCTTTCGCGGAGGCTTCCACCAAAGGGGAGAGCGCTAGCGTGATCGCTGAAAGACAACTCGCGGCAAATGGGATCAGTTTCATCGTGGACCTCTTTGATACACTACTTTAGATGCTCATCGGTCGATTCGTAAAAAACTTAAGGAAGTAGGCCGACTTAGGTCTTGCTTTCATCATCCGTCTCAAGATGAGACTCTAAATAGGCACTTAAATACTTCCGCTCTTTCGAGCCAAGGCCTTTAAAATGCAAACGGAGAGTGTTTTCCTGGTACTGTATGACTTCCGCATGGACCTTGATGTTTTTAATTTCAGGAAAAATGACATCGACAAAGCGCACCCGCGGTTTGTTCTTCGCTTCGAGCTCGGCTGAGTCCCGCTGCAAAAGAATTTTTGCACCCGAAATCGAAAGTGAATCCGTGACTCCTTCATAGATATCATCGCTCACCACTTGCACGGGGGACGGAGCAAAAAGCGATGGGCGGCGGGGAAGAACCATTGCGCTCGGCGGTCCAAATAGGGAAAGCGGAAATAGATGGCAAACAGAAAAACAGAAATCACGCCGGCAAAGGAAATAATCGAATAGAACATCCCAAAATTCGTCCCCTGCTCCGGGCCACAGAAGACGCGGTAGATATTCACCAGTAAAACTAAATTCAAACAAAGACTTGCGGCCACCCAGGTTGTTTTGTGAGGTTTTAAAAGTAAAAAACCCGAAAGCTCCACTAGGCCTAGCCAAAGCCAATCGACTTGGGGAATCGTTCTCAGCATCTGCATAAAGACGGTGGGCTCGTACCAGTGGGGCGTACCCGACCACATCGCGTTCACGATCAGATTTCCGATCGGCGCGAAAATAAAGATCAAAGCAAGAAGGGTCATTCCCGTGGGGCGTTGCGTGCGGTCCCGTTGAACAATCGTCTGTGGCATAGGTATAAAACCCTCCCCCCCTAGTTTCGCATGGAGAAGGGTCTTCGAAAAGTGGCAATCTCAGAGCTGGACTTCTTAAAGAGCAGTTAATCCTTGGCAACTTTGAATGCAAGATTCGTTCGTGAGTTTCACCCGGGTCGCCATGCAGGCCTTCGTCCCCTTGTGGCGAACCACCGAAAGTGTCCCTAAATTAGGCAGATAGTTTCTCTTATTGTAGTACGCTTGACAAGCGTAGGAAGCATATTTTTCGAGTCCCTGGCGGATCACGCCGTCTTTCGCAGCTAAGTAATCACTTGCTTGGTAATGATTGATGCCTAGACCGTTTTTGCTGTTGGAACTTTGAGCGATCACAAAATCAAAACGATTGGCGTTCATCTTGGAACAGTCACTTACAGACTTTGTTTTCGAAATCCCGAAGGGATCACTTCCCACACGATCAATCATAAAGACGTGACCCGCGATCGCGACCACGTCACCCGCTTTGAGATTCGCGGTCGGCGTTACCGTGATTTTATCGAGACAGGTCAGGCCATTTTTTTGCGGCTCAACATAAGTATAAGAACTCCACGCTTCGGCATCGGAAGCTTTAAGCGCTCGTCCCTCCTGCATCTTCAATCCCGCTACAGCAAAAGAGGTAAAAACAAAACCCGAGCAATCAATACCTAACACCGAAGTCCCGTCCCCCCCGTTCTTAAAAAGATTAATGGGGGAATCGGCAGCCGTCGTGGTGTAGGGCTTCCCACCGTAATCATAAATCAATGGATTTTGCCGCACGTTGAAACAGCCTTGCGGGTAATTCTGTACATCCTTGATATAGTAATGGGATTTTTGAACTTGCGCTAAATTCCCGATCAATCTTTTTTTACCGACCTTGTCTTTGTGGGTTCCGACAATTTCAATCCCGCTCACATCAGGGGTTTGGTTCGTCATGGCTGGTAAGCGCAACGTATTGCAGCTTTGGTAGGCGGTCGCGAAGGCCCAACGCTCGCCAAAAACAGCGAGCGGCAAACCGGATTGCAAGGCCACCAGTTGATGGCTTTCAAAGGCCACGGGAGCTTCACCCATTTTTGCGTGCGGACAAGAGAGGTTCATACTTTGGATATCGCTCTTGATTTTTTGGAAGAGATCTCGAGTTTTGCTCACCATATGCTCGCGAAAGGCCGTTGTTCTATCGCCCACATCGATGGCCGAAAGCAGGAGGGAAAGCGCTTGAGCCGTGTCTATTTTTTCTCCGGTCGGCGCTTCATCCAGAATGGTGCTGAAGAGCTCATTCAAGTGCAGCGAAAGCTGATCGATCTGGATTTGATCCCAGTTCGGATGGTCTTTTTGCAGATCGGCCAGTTGTTTTTTGAGCTCGCCGCTCAAGGCGTAGGCCGTCGGCAATTCGGTTTGCGTTTTCAGATAATCTTTAACGCCGTCCCACACTGACGTCTGAAAATCATCGCAGGAAAGATTTTGCACGGTCCCTTGCGCGAGACTTTGCACCTCAAAATTATTATTCGGGGCACAGGCGACCAGGACCACATCAAGCGTTACAAAAAGACTCAACAGGATCTTTTTCATAGTTCCTTTCCTCAGAAGAAATTAAAATTCTTCTCGACTGGACAAGAGGATGGGACTTAAACTGGCTTCACAAACCGAGGTGTTTTCGATGGCCGAAAAATTCATCAAGATCCAAGCCCTTTATTCTGTGCTGGCGCTTGAGCCTTTTATTTTATTGGCGTCCCTACTAGCTATGACATGGATCTTCTACAAGGGCTTCCTTGCCGAAGTGTCCGATGAAAGACATCGTAATATAAGAAATCATTTCCGCACGCTGATGAGACATTTCTTTTTTCTGAGCGTTTGCTTTGCCCTGTTCATTTTGGCTCAGAATATGGAAGAGCAACTCCCTTTGATTCACAGGCTCACGCCCTATATCGCTCTCATCTCGTTTGTCGCAGGAAATATTGTGCTGGTGAAAACGTGCCGCTTGCTGGTGTTACAATACCTTTTCCTTGGTTCTATGAAACACGGAGTCCCACTTCTCCTCGTCAATATGTTTTCTTTGTTACTGTCAATCGTACTTGGATTTTGGGGGATCGCCTACATTTTCGGAGTCGAGCTAGCCCCACTGCTAGCGACTTCGGCCGCGTTTTCAATTATTTTGGGTCTAGCCATGCAGGACACATTGGGAAATCTCTTTGCCGGAATTTCTTTGCAAATCGATCCGTCCTACGAAATCGGCGACTGGCTCGAAGTCGTGAGCGGCATTCAGAAGGCCGTTGGGCAAGTGAAGGAAATTTCTTGGCGCGCCACCACTTTGATTGGTCTTTCCGATGAGGTCATCACCCTGCCGAATCGTTTTATGGCGCTCGCCCAAGTTTCTAACTTCTCGCCCCCCGATCAGCCCATTATGCGCAGCCAAATTTTTCGCCTGCATTTTGATGCGAATGTCGAATTCGCCAAAGAAGTTCTGGAACGAATGGCCGCGGGAGTCAGTGAAATCCGCGGAATCCCCGCACCCTACGCCTATGTCAATGAAACCAACGAGCATTGGGTTTCATTGAAGCTGCTTTATTTTATCGAGAGCTACGGTTCTCAATTCATCATCGGCGATCGCATTTTAAGGCGCGGGATGCAGGCCCTGCGCGAGAACCGCATACAATTAGCTCGACAAGTGATGGAAGTGGCACTAAAAGATTCCCATGATTCCGCAAAGCCTTGATTTTGAAAATCCGCTCGCCATTAAAATCAGAAAACAAATCGTTCAGGCGCTGAATGATTTTGAAATGATTGATGACCAAGATAAAATCATGGTCTGCGTTTCGGGCGGAAAAGACTCTAGCATTCTGCTCGCCTTGCTGACAGAGATTCAAAAGCGTTCGCGGCGGCATTTCAGCATTGAAGCGGTTTTGCTGGATCAGAAACAGCCGGGTTTCAACGTCCTCGCTTTTCAATCCTGGGTGAAGACCTTAAACATTCCGTTGACTGTTTTAGAGCGTGACACTTATTCGGTCGTTGTCGACAAAACGCCGGAGGGGAAAACTTTTTGCACCCTGTGCTCGCGGCTTCGTCGGGCGATCCTCTACGATTACGCCTTTGAACAAAAATTCACCAAGATGGCCCTGGGCCATCATCGGGATGATTTGATCAATACGACTTTGTTGAATATGTTTTACGTGGGACGCCTCGCGAGCATGCCGGCGAAACTTCTTTCGGATGATGGCCGCAACCTGATTGTACGGCCCCTGTGTTACGTCGCCGAAAACGATCTCGAGACCCTCGCGGCGGAATGGGGATTTCCCATCATCCCCTGCAATCTGTGCGGCTCGCAGGAGGGTCTCAAACGCAAGCGCATGAAGCGTCTGGTTCAGGACCTGGAAAAAGAAATTCCGCACATTGCTTCTTCGATTCAGACGGCCCTCGCGAACGCGAATCCCAGCCATCTGATGGATCAAAATCTTTTTGACTTTAAAAATCTAAAAACTAATTCATCGCCTTCTTTACGGCGGGACGCTCAGCCAGCAGATCCATCCAGCGGCGGACCGACGGAACAGTTGCGAGCCAATCCTCCACATTCATTTTTCTAAGCCCCGCCACCCAGGGGTAGGTCGCCATATCGGCGATGGAGTAATTCTCTCCGGCTAAGTAAGTATGCTGTGAAAGTTGGATGTTCATGACGTTCAGAAGGCGTTTCACTTCTTTTTCAAAACGTTCCACGTACTGTGGATTTTTGGGCGTGAGATTTTTCCCGTAATTCAGATTCCCAAACATGGGTCCAATGCCCGACATTTGAAACATCAGCCACTGCATAATTTTCGTTTTCTCACCGAGGTCATGGCCGAAAAACTTCCCCGTTTTTTCAGCGAGGTAATAGAGGATGGCTCCTGATTCGAACACCGTTTGCTTTTGCCCAAAGGGGCCTTCTGTATCCACAATCACGGGGATGCGCCCATTCGGATTCATCGCGATAAAGTCAGGCCCCTTTTGCTCATTGCTTTGCAAATTAATGGGATGGGTTTTGTAAGGGAGCCCCAGCTCTTCCAACAAGATAGTGACTTTATGGGCATTAGGTGTGGCCGCTTTATAAAATTCGATCATGAAAATCTCCTTTAATGAGAAAGCTAGAATAGCTCTAAGCAGGTCCTTTTTTCACTCTCATTAGAAATATTTGACAACATGCGCTACTAACGAGAAGAGAAGCCTTCACAAGAGAGGTTCATGATGAAAAATAAGCTCCTTTATTCTGCCTTGCTGCTTTGTTTGACTTTGCACGCTCCCCTGAGCTCTTCCGCCGAACCCGTGACATCTTTGCTTTATAGCTGTGGCCTCCATTTTAAGGCCTCGGGTCAGTCGGCCTATATTGGATTGGGCTATACGGACATCAAAGGTGAAGGCGAAATGGCCTGTTACGATTATCTCACCGGCACCACTCAGCATATCCCTTTAAAAGTGATCATCCGTGGACCCGGCGCAGGCCTGGGCATCACCGGAATCATCGTCTCTGGCGGAGTCGACGGCATCGGCCTTTCTAAAAGCCCTGAAAGCCTTCTCGGTCGCTATCTCGCCGTGCGTGGAAGTGCCGCTGTCGGCGTAGGCGCGGGCGTCACTCCTAGTTTGCGAGTGGCGAAGGACGCAGTCGTCCTCGATCTCAATGTTCAATTCACGAAAGGACTTGGCGCTGGCGTTGATATTCTTTCGGTGCAAATAGAAGCCGATTCGGCCAAGAAAGCTTACACCGTGGCACCCGTGGCGGCTCCAGCAGCGGCTTCTTCTGAAAATACGGCAGCAGCAACGACTTCCGTTCCCACCGAAGTCATCACTGTCGCCGAAAACCAACCCGTGCATATCCTCAATAAAGACGGCCAAGTGATTAAAATCATCTACCTGCGAAAAGCCCACTAAAAAAGAGAAAGGGGCTTTCTGTAAAGCCCCTTCTCCAAAAAACCTTGTAAGCCTTTTCACTTCTTGCTATATCTTCAGCAGTCTTTAGCGATCAACTTCGTTGCTCCCGAAGACACCGAAACAACGCGCGATCTTAGCTCAGTTGGTAGAGTACTTGCATGACATGCAAGGTGTCACAGGTTCGAGTCCTGTAGATCGCACCAATTTAAACACCCCCCAAATGCTCAGACAGTCCTCGCGGACGCTCCCCTTCGGGATCGCTGCTGCGGAACTCGCATTGGGGGGGGTTTAAATGGGTGACCGCCGTGGGACGGAGGAGGGGGAAACAGGTCCTACGAGCTCTTCATTTACATATAGAAACCTCGCCGACTCCCACTCGCCCGGCCTTCGTCCTGTCTCAAGGTGAGATGATTTCAGACCTTTAACTTAAGTATTCTCGCTTTCTGCCGATAAGTTTACTGGTCACGATGACTGACATACGCAGTAAGAGGAACTTAAATCTAGGACGTAATATGAAACAGAAACTGCCGAATTCAAACGGTTTTACTTTAGTTGAGACTCTCATCGGTATCGCTATTGTAGGACTCTCCGCAATGGCCCTCGCCCAAATGAACTCTTTCAGTTCAGGCCAATACCGTCAATCGAGAGATTCCAAAGATGTGGCGGCCCTCGCGCAAAATTTTGGTGAAGCCATGCTTTTAAGCACCAACTCCGACGGCTCCTTAAGCGAGGGAACGCATACCCAATATTTTGACATGAAGGGAAATCCCCTTGTTCCCACTCCGGATGGAGCTATTCCCGATACCGCTCGGTACCAAGTAGGATGGAATGTGGTTCCCGATACTCCAGTCATAGGAATTATTCAGGTCTCGCTGCACGTAGGTTCTTCGCAGGATAGTTTTCAACCGCGCCTGACAATGGATATTTACCGCCCTACTCCGGGTCAAAAAGTGGATCGAGCTCTCAACCAACGCCCACCCGTAACTGTCATCTCGGTGCCGACCGTAGTCCCTCCACCCGTTCTCTTACCGGTACATGATGGACAGTAAAATTCTTTTTCCCCCAGGATCTTCGCAGGGTTTCACGTTGGTCGAAGTTCTTATTTCGGTCATGATTGGAAGTATTACTTTACTTCTGGTGGTCACACTCAATGTGAGCGCAACCACTAATTTTATTCATTACCGAGAAAAATCGACCGCCCAAGAAGAGTCCTCGTATCTTCTCAGCAATCTCGCGAAAAAGATCCAGATGGCAGGCGGGGGACCACTGGCCCTCAGTTCATCCATTTGGGTGGAAGATGGCAATAACGGAAATAAAACATGCCCCGCACGCGGCCCCTTTGGCGCATGCAATGGCTCGGATCGCCTCACTCTCATTCGCTACGAGTCTTTTTCTTTCGTGGATCTGAGCGTGGACGCCATGCAAACTTCATCTTGCTTGGTTACAAAAACCTTGTCCCCGACGAGTTTGCAAATTTTTAAAGACTCTACAAACAATTGCTGCCTCAACGCCACTTTTAAAAATAAACAAGCCATGTTGATTCTCAATGGGTCTTACGGCCAAAGATATATTCGCTCCATGGACCTGGGATCCTGTCAGGTCACCATAGAGCCAGGCCCCGCGGCCGGGCACGATATTCTTCCCGGTGGAGCCCCTGTCAGCTGGGACAACGCCTCTCTCAACGTTGTCACCGTCTCGACATATTATTTAGATCCTAAGACTCACTTTCTAATGCAGTATATTGATCCTCTCAATACAGGAACGCTCGATAATACAACGACACAGGTCATGGCCGATCAGGTCTATGATTTTCAAGTGGCCCTCGGTTACGATATCAATTCCGATGGCGTGGTGGCCGATGCGGGGAGCGCTACGGATGAGTGGCTTTACAATGCGCCCGGGGCTGCGGAGGCGCTGGGAGTTGGCAATTTCCTTAATACCGTACCGAATATGTTAGCGATGGTCGAAGTCGGCGTGATTCTGGGACACCCTGATCCAGGTGTCGCGGCGGGATCTTTGCCTGCCCAGATCTTGAATGGTCCGAGCATTCCGTTCCCCAGTGGTTGGAATCTGATCGGGGCAACGACCAAATTGATGCCACGGAATTCGCAAATTTTTAAATAAGATTTTCGTCTTTTTGTCCATTGAAGGAGAGGTTCGCTTGAAATCACATAAAATCATTCACCAATCAAATGGAAGTGCCTTGATTGTTGTCTTAATGTGCTTGATGGGAATTACTTTTCTGACGACGGCCGCCTTTTATCATTTCACGGCTGTCTCAACAAGTATGCAAGCGACGGCCGCCAAGCAGAAAACTTTCTATTTTGCCGATGGCCTGCGGAGCACTTTGGTTGCCATCAGTCAGGATTATCTCTCAAACACTCCCCACCCCACCGAGGACGAACTCAAGGGTATTCTCGCCAATGAGCTCAAAACTATTTTACCCAGCGACTATACCGTTGCGGATCTGGATGTGAATCTCGTTGTAACCGAGATGGCGATCCCGATCCCTTCGGGAAACTTCTCGGGCATGAACGCTCCCCAAACGCGCGTGGAATTTAAATTTACGGCAACGCGAAATACAGGAACGGATTCAAGCTCTGCGAATTACATCGATGCCGAAATTTCGCTCGCCAAAATCTCTATGTTTCAGTTCACTTACTTCTTGGATTTGGATTATGCAGATTGGACGTCTGGAACGGGCATGCAAGTCGGAGGGCGTGTTCACTCCAATGGTGACATCTGCCTAGCTAGTTCCGGTACGACTGTTTTCCAGCAAATCACGAGCGCGGGCCGAATCATGCACGCCTTCGATCCACGGTGCCGAGTTCCCTTCGGAAATGGTAACTATACAAATATCTACATTGCCACCGGCCCCAATTTTGCGGCACCCGCCAAACTTAATTTTACAGGCAACACTGCGCAAAGCGGAGATAATGGCTGTACCAATTGCGACGGAAAATCGGTCGGTTGGAAAACCTACGCGCTCAGTCGCTGGAACGGGAATGTGCAGGATCATGACACCAGCGGAATTCAACCTCTTAAACTGCCGACACCGAGCGGAGTGAATGTCCAAGCCGGTGCCGATGGCCCCGACGTCATCAATGTCGTAGCCAAAGGGATGAACGATTATTTCGAAGCCCGTTCGAACGGCGGGAAAAATCCTAACACCCGCTTCGTCGTTGATCCAGAGCTTTTAACCGACAGTAAAGAAGTTCGAGCTCAGAAATTTTCTTCGCAATCTGACATCCGAGTGATTGATGGGATTTGGTATCTGAATAGTGGCTCTTGGCCAGGGGTACCCATTTGGTCGGATCACCCAGGGCACTTTGTCGATACTTACGGAAAGCCCGCAGGGCAAGATGATATCTCGGCCCACTGGGGCTGGGCTTCCCTACCGAAAGGCTTTTCCTATTATGGATATGATACCACCAGTAAATCTATTCTTGGAAATCCTGGAATTATTTCTTACGGAAGCATGATCAATAACGCTTCGGTCCTTTCGCCGGGCTACTGGATCGATGCGGGCCTACCGACACCTTGCTCACCTGTCGGATTTTTACCGGCTTCGGCCGCGACGCCCTTACAATGCGGGGGCAAGAATGTTCCGCCGGCCGCTCAGTTTTTACTCTCGACTCGTAGTGGGTTCAGTGATGGACATGTGTCTATGAGCAGTCTTTCTGCGGACTCACCTAAACTTTCCTCGGCTCCCGCCCACGCGGCTCGAGACTGGTATTTGAATACTTACCTTTACTATTGGTACTCGCGCATCGTTCCGGTGAATTTCGATCTCGACCTTTTCCAAAAAGCTCTTTTGGATAAAACTCCAGGGTCACTTGGTTCCTATTTCGGTAAGGGAAACTTCATGGGAAGGCCCTTTAACGGCATTCTCTTTATAACCACTTCCTGGCCCGGGTCTGATAAGGGCTACCTCAACGGCACGGCCCCCGATTACTATCCGCCGGCTGGATTGGATTTACCTGCAAGCTTTGCAAACAATAAAGATCCTAACCAAATGCCCTTGACCACTTTGAGCACGGCCGATCAAAATACGGCCCTCCCCTTTCAGCTGTGCTCTTCGAGCCTGCCCGCAACGACTCCGATGGATGGAACTCCCACAGGGGCGTTCTTTAAAGTGCCTTCTTGTAACAAATACGGAGATACTACAAATCCGGCCAATATGACGTCCTATCCAAACTCTATTCGATTTATCAATGGAAAAAATATTCTGCCGATTAATTTCCCTAACGGATTGAGCCTCATTTCGAATATTTCTGTTTATGTGACCGGGGATATGAATATACACTCTGATCCCAAAGATTTAAGTTCCCAAGCGGGCAGTGCCGGGTGGATGCCATTTCTCGTTGGCGGAGACCAAGTGACGCTTCTTTCAAACAATTGGACGGATGCAAACGGAAAATGGGAGCTCTCTACGGGACGCATCACCCGTCCCGCGACGACGACGACGTACAATATGGCCATGATCACGGGCTGGGCGCGTTCCATCACAAGTCAGCCACTCAATTCGCTGCCCGCGCTCAATGAGGATTGGTCGCTTGCACCGGCGACCATGACTTACAATGGATCGATCATGGTCGGCTTTTACCCGGTTTACTACCGTCATGGACGCAGCTACTCGCGATGGAGCCCCAACGCCAGTTATACGGCGGGACCTCGGTTCATTAATTTCGATGAGCACTATAACAATATGGCCAATCAGCCGCCGGGAACACCGACGTATAATATTTCTTCGGTCATCAATTGGCAGTCCCAATAGGAAATGGACCCTGAGAGTGTTGATGGAAAAAAGAAAAAAGTGGCCCCAAAAAAAAACCACAACACCAAAACCCCTCGCACTCTCCAACAAAATTATTCCCCGCCACCTAGATCTGAAGCGCAGGAAGCGCTTCAGAAAGGCCCTCACAGGATGGACACAGCCTCGCACAACCGGCAGCAGCCGAACGAAGACCTCTGTTTAAGTGGAACTTTCAAGAACGATCGATAAGGCGGTAGATACCTACCGCGCCGGGTGATCAATCAAAAATAAATTATGATAAAGCGCATAGATCATAATGTAACAACGTAGGGGACCAGTTCCTATTGTTTAACTCTGACTTGGCCGATCACCGGATATACGGTGAAGGTCGTGGAGGCGCCTTTTGCGTTCGTGACAACGAAGGTGCCGGGTTGATTGTAGATCGTGCCGCCATTTTGATTAAAGATAAAAGGACTGCTCGGCGTAAAAGCTCCCAGAGTAGTCGATACGGGGATCGTGACGGCAAAAACAAAAGTCAGGGCGCCCTTAAAGGGAACGGAGCAATCCGTTTCGATAAAACTCGAAATGGTCATCGTTTGGCCTTTGATGGCAATCTGCGTGCACACATTATGATTTCGTGCCCAATTCCGGGCCCGCCAAAAGACATCTTCTATGGTTGCGATATCATCATTGGAATTTGATTTCTGCTGACCCAAATTATAGAAACCAATCAACGCGACGATAGATATAATCGCTACAACGGACAGCATCTCAACCAATGAAAAGCCTCTGTTCATTTCCTTCTCTCCTTGTTCGCCCCTGAAACAAGCGGCAAATCCTATTCTCTTTGTTTTTTTGGACCTCTGCAACCCTTGTCCAACTTCTGGTCGGGGTCAGCCCCTTTACTTGGTATGATTTTGGTAGTTCTTGTTCTGAGCCTATTGAAATTCCTTTCAGGAAACCTGAGGAGAGTTAGATGTCATTTGCGCTGACAATCTTTTTGACAAAAAAAGGCCGAAGAATGTCCTTGATGACCTTAGGGCTTCTTTTCGCTGCGCCCTTTGTCCAGGCGAATATTTTCTATAAAGACTTACGCACGTCTCAACCCGCAGGAAAAGGAGCGCTTACGCCGATCGGTAGTTTAACAAAAATCCAGACCGGCACTCACGGGACGGCTTTTTTGGTAAGCCCCTGCTATATTCTCACGAATTTTCACGTGGCCTATGCGGACTCTTTCACAAAGCCTGAAAAAACGCTTTTTCAGGTGGGTGAGTCCTCTAGTTTGGCAATGCCGGTCGCTGCGGGCAAAATGACATCCCCTCAGGCTGAAAACGGCGAAGACTGGGCCCTGCTGCGCCTGGATCAGTGTCTCGGTCAACAGCTGGGCTATTTCGAGCTTGCGGGCCTATCTCTCGAGCAAGCGACTAAGAAAAAAATCATCATGGCGGGCTATCCTTTTGATCGCAGTTCGGCGAACCTGACCCTCAGTCCCCTCTGTCATATTGATTCTCACTCTTTAGCCAGCGCGGGTGGCTGGCGCCACGACTGCGCCTCTCGAGCTGGAAGTTCGGGCAGCCCTCTGTTGATAGAAAAAACGCCGGGACACTTTCAGGTGATTGCTTTGAATACGACCGAAGTGGTGGGCTTTGATGAAATCATCGGTCGCTATGACATCAGCCTCAGCAACGGAGCGACGCCCGTCGCGCCCATTCTAGCCCAGATTTTACCTCTTCTGCAGGCGGATCGGTGAGATCGCAAGGAAATTGACTTAGTATGTTTCGACTCTGTCATTCTCTTTAAAGCCTGAGCCCGAATGAATAATTGAAATGGCTCCGTCGGTGCCGAAATAACTGATGACCTCTAAGGTTCCCTTCATGCGCCCGGGGACACGACCGATGTGGGTGCCACTTTCTGGATCGTAAACGTCATCCCCTTCCTCAGAAACCTTGAGCAGATCACCAATTTGCAAACCCGAGATCTTGCCGACATTGAGATAAATCCGATCGCCACTGATCGCGGCGATGCGGCCCTCCCAGACAATGCGATCCAAAGAGGACAAAATCTGCGGAGTGAAATCTAAAAAGGCGTCCTTCACCAAGACTTCAATCATCTCGGGATTATTCTCAATGAATTTATCTGTTTGCACCCGTTCGGCCACTCGGACATTTTCCTCTTCCAAACTCACCGTCTTCACCGTATTAAAAACCTCTTTCCCCGACCGCACGCTGAGAATGCGCATGCGAACCACCACTTCAAAAACAGATTTTAAATTCCGTACGAGACCTACATTATCGGCTTTTCGTTTGATGCGAATATCTAAAACTTTTCCTTCTAAGATCGAAGAGACGCCCAGCGCCTGGGCCGGCTTCATCAGCTCGGTTAATTTATACTCGCCGGTTTTTGTATCCAAAGATTTTGAAAGGTCTAAATTGAGTTCATTGCTATCTAAAGCGATCAGATCCCCGGTCCGGTTCAGATCTCGCAAAAAAGCCGCGCGCGATTTATCCCGCAGAGACTGAGGCCGACCCTCCGAGGCATCCAAAAAAGGCAAAACCACCACTCTCTTGCGAGGAGTGGCATCGTCTTTACGCGAGTTGCTCGTGGCATGGTCTTCATTACGAACCAGGCGTTTAGAGCTGGGCGTGTTGCGATCTAAACTTGCGCAGCCCGCAAAAAAAATCAAAAAGCAAAATAATTTAATTAATCTGCGCGATGACTTCATTGTTACTCTCCGAAACTTGCTTAAGAGGTTTTCCTTCAATTTCAAAGTTCTGAAGTTTCTGCACAAGCTCCGCCGCCGAAGCCGAGGTGTCGACTTCAAAAGAATACCTGCCCGCTTCAAACAAGCGCTCGCGAACATTGCGAATCTGTGGAATCTGATCTTTGAGACGTTCTTTGAAATGCTCCATCGCAAGCAAAGAGCTGTTCCCGCGCAGGGTGATGCGGATGATCGATGTCCCTAAGGAACCTCGCTGCCAAGCCTCAAGAACCTGACCCGAAAGATCATTCGAGGCTGAATCCGCGAGCTCCTTCATTCTCTTGTCCACAACCGCCTCGAATGAACCCGCCTCGGTGTCAACCTTGCGTGAAACATCCGCGATGGGTCGCGCGTTGCTGATTTGACTCGCGGTCAGCCGCAATTCGATTCGGTAGGAATTAGCAGGTTGCACATTTTTTGTAATCGTCACCTGACCGTCTAAAAGCACCGAGGCATTGAAATACTGACCGAAGAATTGCGCGTCTTCGCCACCGACTTTTTCATTCTGAAAGGCGGTTGGAATATCCAAAAAGGCCGCATTTTCCTGCGGTTTCATCAGATAAAAACCACTGCGCTGAAAAGAATTACGTAACGCATTTTCGAAGTTCCGCCCCTGCATAATCAGAAAGGTTTTATTTTCCCGATCGGTTTGCCACCAGCGGTATATTTTCATATTGACCCGGTCAACAAAACTGAGTACCGGCAAAATAACCGGGCTAGATTCATTTTGATTCAGCAACCCATTCTCCTGCAACATGGTTTTCAGGTCACGCAGAGAGACTTTGATGGTCACCGCCATTTTAAATCCAGGTCCCTCCGGGGAAATTTCCCCCGGTTTAGAAAAAGGGATATAGCGAGAGGCATTACGGATCACCTTGGCCGTGATCATGCTTTTATTTTTTGCGAAACGCTCTTCACCGACCAATTCTTTAATGAGGTCCTCAGAAACATTCAGGGCCGCTTGGTCCATGATATCCTTACGGGCCATCTGCAAGTTCGCCTCGCGCGAAACCCCCGCAAAACTTCTTTCAACTAAATCAGATGTCGGGCCTGAAAGAGGGGCCTGGGCCTGCACTAGGGACGAAAAGCCAAAACAAAAAAGGATGATCTCTCGTAACCACTTCATCAAGAACCCCGCAACTCAATAAAATCCGTTCGACCAAAAAGACTGTGTAAACCTTCAAAGAAATCAGCCGTCATGCCAATACCGGTGATATCAGCCGTCTCTATTAAAACCTTCCGGTTGATCTCACTCAAGTCAATTTCCAAACTTACCCCTGTTAACCCCGGATGCTCCTTCAACAAAGAATGAAGCTTTTCATATTCCGTCGGATCAATTTTTTCTAATCGCAAAATAATTCGTTTGGTTTTGCGCATGATATCTTCAAGCGGAGAAATGCTATCGACCATGATTTTAGCCGTGCCCTCTGAAACTTCGAGCGCGCCCCCGATCAACACGGGCCTCTCATCTTTGAGCACAAGCTCATGTTTTGCGAAGGCATCCGGGAAAATCACCAGCTCGCAGGAGCCGGAGAGATCCTCCACCTTGCCAAAAGCCATCCGCGTGCCTTTTTTAGTGATCAGCTCGCGCAAATCCGTGATCAATCCACTGACGATGACTCTTTTTTTACCGGCGTCGCGCTGCGCCCGCCAATCTTTTTTCCCCGTTTTCTCTACTGCAGCTTGAGCGTTTTCAAGTTCCTGCGCCGTCGGAGCGAGCTTGTAAAGATCAACAATTTTAGCCGAGGTCCAAATTTCGGCTAAGGTATCAAAGCCACGCAAAGGATGATCACTTAAATAAAATCCTAAAACTTCTTTTTCGTAGGCGAGCGAGGCCGCCCGTGTCCAGGTTTTGCAATTTTCAATTTTAACGGTGGCATCGACAGCAGGACCCAAATCAAATAATGAGGTCTGACCCACTTCGCGGTCCTTCGAAAGACCTTGGGCGCGATCTAAAAATTGTTGGTAGCCGGCAAAAAGCTGCGCCCGGTGCATCCCGAATCCCTCAAAGGCGCCGGCCTTGATCAAGCACTCAATCACTTTTTTGTTTACTCGGCGTAAATCAATCGAATTGAAAAACTCGTCCAGGCTGGAAAATTTCTTGCTGGGCAATTGAGCACGGGCCTCGAGGATCGCGTGCACGGCCGTTTCCCCAACACCTTTGATGGCACCAAGTCCAAAGTAAATTTGATCGCCAATCACCGTAAAAAGATAATCCGAAAAATTCACGTGTGGAGGACTTACCGAAAGACCCCGCTTTTGCGCGTCCTTCACGTATTTGACGACCTTATCGGTATCACTGATTTCGGTGCTGAGCAGGGCCGAGAAGAATTCGGCGGGATAGTACCTTTTAATCCAGGCGGTCTGCACCGTAATCACCGAATAGGCCGCAGCATGGGATTTGTTAAATCCGTAGTCTGCAAACTTATACATCAAGTCAAAAAGCTCTTCGGACTTTTTCGCGTCATGCCCACGGACTTTTGCTCCTTGCATGAAGCGTTGGCGATGCTCATCCATTTCGGATTTGATTTTTTTACCCATCGCTCGGCGGAGCATATCCGCTTCACCCAGCGAAAAACCGGCGATGCTGGAAGCGATCCCCATAACCTGTTCTTGATAGACCATGATGCCATAGGTTTCTTCCAGGACCTCTTTGGTTTCGGCGATCAAATACTCAACGGGCGATTCGCCGTGCTTGCGCTTTGTGAACTCAGGAATATTAGCCATGGGACCAGGACGATAAAGAGAGGTGATCGCCGTGATATCGGCAAAGCTTGAAGGCTTGATACGGCGGGTGGCCTCGCTGATTCCCTCACCCTCAAATTGAAAGATACCCGCAGTGTCCCCGCGAGACATCAATTCGTAAACTCCCTTGTCATTCATCGGAATTTCTTGGGTCAGGATTTTTTTCCCACGGTTTTTTTCAATCATGTGCAGCGCATGATTGATATGGGTCAATGTCTTGAGGCCCAAAAAGTCAAATTTGATCAAGCCAATTTTTTCAGCATGCTTCATGTCGTATTGGACGACATTTTCGCCATCGGCCCCTTTGTAGAGAGGCGCGTGTTTAACCAGCTCGCCATCTGCAATGATGACCCCTGCCGCATGGATCCCCGCGTGCCGAACCATTCCTTCAACTTTGATAGCCAGTTCGATCAGCGTATTGATTTGCGGATTCATCTCCATCAACTCGCGAATGCGGGGCTCGATTTCGAGCGCCGCGTGGATGGTGATTCCTAATTTTTCCGGAATCAATTTTGAAACCACGTCGGTTTCTGCAAAAGTCATCCCGAGGACACGACCCACATCTTTGATCGCGGCCCGCGTCTGCAGTTTTCCGTAGGTAATGATCTGTGAAACCGAAGCGTGGCCATATTTTTCCGTGACGTACTGAATGACCTCTTGGCGACGGTCTTGACAAAAATCGATATCGAAATCGGGCATCGAGATCCGCTCAGGGTTGAGAAACCGCTCAAACAGCAGAAAATTTGGTAAAGGATCCAGATCGGTGATGCGTAAACTGTAGGCGACCAAGCTGCCCGCACCGGAACCCCGTCCAGGTCCCACCGGAATATCGTTGTTCTTCGCCCAATTGATGAAATCCTGAACGATGAGGAAATAACCGTTGAAACCCATGCGATCGATGATGCTCAATTCAAAATCAAGACGCTTGAAGTACTCGGGCTTTCTTTCTTCAGGAACACTTTCCCCGCGCGCGGCGGCCTCGAAAAATCGAGTGGTCAAACCCTTGAGCGAGCGTTCGGCGATGGCCTCTTTCAGACCTTGGCCATTTTCAGTGGGATAGGTCGGCAGATGGTAAACCGGCTTTCCCGCCTCATCTTTGAGTTTGAACTTAATATTGCAACTCTCCGCAATTTTAAGAGTATTCGCTAAAGCTTCAGGGATATCCTTGAAAAGATTTTCCATCTCCTGGGACTTTTTAAGATAGAACTGACTTGAGCCCAGGCGAAAACGACTTTCATCCTGAAGAGTTTTATTAGTGCCGATGCAGACAAGAACTTCCTGCGCAATTTGATCTTCCGGCGTGAGGTAATGGACATCATTCGTTGCGACCAGCGGAATATTCTCGGTCCGCGAGACCTCGACAAAGAATTCATTCAGAGCGGTCCACTCGTTGAGTCCCGTGCGATTCAGTTCCAAATAAAAACGTTCGCCAAAAATAGCCCGCAGCCGATGGATTTTCTGCAGGGCCACTTCACGTCCCTCACGCAGAAATGCTTCAGCGACCTCACCGCGGATCCCGCCTGAAAGGCAGATCAAGTGGGCACCGTATTTTTCTAAAACTTCGTAGTCAATGCGCGGCTTCCAGTAAAATCCTTCTTGATAACCAATGCTGCTGAGTTTGCAAAGATTTTGGTAACCTTGCAAATTTTGCGCAAGCAACACGAGACGACGCGGAAACTGCGGAGCAGAATCCCGGTCCTGTTTTTTTTCTAAGCGCGATCCCGGCGCCAGGTAAACATCCATTCCCAGAATGGGCTTGATTCCGGCCGCCTGGGCCGCAAAATAAAACTCGATGGCACCGAACATATTCCCATTGTCGGTCAGGGCGAGGGCCGGCATCCCGTCTTCGGCCGCCTTTTTGACCAGACTCTTAATCCGGCAGGCCGCTTCTAAAAGGGAGTATTCGGAATGAACATGAAGATGGACAAAAGACATGCTCTATTCATAACTTGGATTGAAAAATCACACAAAGAAAAGGCGGCTTGCGCAGAGCGGTATGCCAGCTCCACAACTCTCCAGTAGACTTAAAAAATGATTCTAACTCCTGGACGAATTTTTATTTACCGAGTCTTCGATATTGGTCTTGATGCGGACCTCGAAAAAATTCAAAAAAATCTTCTGTCCGAAGGGCTTCCGCAGCGCTTTAAATTGAGCAAAGCGGCCCGCGCCATGATCATCAACAATGCCCCGTTGTCCTTGAATGTAGAAGGAGGAAAATACCAGGTCTTAGAATTTGAATTTGATTACGAGGTCGCCGCAAAAATTTGGCACTTTGGTGCCATCTCCCTCAGTATTCAATTGCTGATCCCGCCGCAAATGGCCTGGCAAAAACTGATCGATATCAGCTGCTTTCTCGAAAATGATACTAAATTACATGACCTTTGCGTGCAGAAGGTACGGCAACTGATCACCCAATTTAATCCTGCGCGGCTCGTCGATATCCAGTGGGACGTCTTCGAAGACTACACCCTTTATTTTTTTAAAACACTGCCGGGACTTGAGTCCAACGCTTTGGACATTTTTCAACATTACGATGTCCACCGGCTCATCTTGTCAGAAAATACCGAAACACTTTCTGATCAGGTCAAAAAAGGGATCACCGAGAGCGCGATTCAGTACAGCCAAAATGATCTCGCCATCATCAATTGGAATAGCGCCCTGATCATCGAACCGACAAGTTCGCTGGATATTCCCGATACCATTGAGTTCGCGCTCTGCCAGCTTTTAGAAATGCGCTATTATGATGATTTACTCGATAATCGCTTGGCTTTTCTTTATTCTGAGCTTGAGAAAAAATCCCTCAGCCTGTGGAACAATTCTTCGGAAAGGCTTTCGAAGGAAGCCGCACGCCGTTACATCGAGATCAGCGACACGGTTGAAAGCGTCGAAAACTCACTTAAGGTCGTAGGGGATTTTTATCTTGCGCAGATTTTCCGAACAGCTTCGGCCCGCTTTCGTTTCAACGATTGGCGCGAGAGCGTGGATCAAAAACTAAGCAACTTGGCCGAGATCACCAAGCTGCTCACCAGCGAGCTCAACGAGAGGAGAAATCTTCTCTTGGAGATCGTGATCATCGTGTTGATCTCCATTGAACTCTTGCCATTTCTTTCCCGCCTGCTCGGCTGGTCTTTGCACTAAAGACTATATCCGATGACAACGCTTAAGGTGTAGCCGTAACGAACGCCTTCCATATAGTCCATGGTCTCTAGGAAAGGGGCAGGTGCGTATTTGTAAAACCGGTAGACCGGTCTTGACCCTGGCAATTGATATCGCAGCAAAGAGCCGATAACCCCTTCGTCTCTGTAAGGCAGACCTTCGCAACCGGGATCGCGAGTCAAAAAGTGATTATAGGAAGAGTTTGGATTCCCGACGCAACGATGGATCGGCACTAAATCAAAGCCCGCAGCGGGTTTGAAGAAGTAGAAAAGAAAGCCTTCGTAAATATAATGATAAGGATACTGCGACCCCTCGGTTTTCGAAGTTGAAACCATGTGATCCACAACACCTCTCAAGCGATAGGCGGGAACGCGCACAAGGTCTGCAATATTCGGAGGCAGAACGCGGCATCCGGCATTGCCATAATTTCCGCTCAAAACTCCGTCATGACAGGTTCGCGTCTCTGATTCACAAGATTTTCCGGCCTTCACCGTGGCATTCTGGTAAGCGGAAATTGACTGTCCATCCACAAGGCTCGCACCCCACGGCAGATTGCAAGACTTCGGAACATAAACACAGGCCTGTCCCGTCTTGACATAGCCTGCGTCGCAGCTGCTGATATCGCAGCCGCCGTAACCGGAACCATCCGCTGCGCAGGTTTTAGCAGCGATACCGTTAGCCACTGCGCAAACACTTGTTGTGGAAGGCACGCAGTTTACAAATTTCCAATTGTATTCATAGGAAGCCTTGTTGCCCTGTTGATCGTAGGCAAACAGACGGAAGTTATGATTCCCCACCGCAAGACCCGAGAATGAAACCGGCGACAAACAGGCGGCGGGTGCAAGACCGTCCAAATAACATTCAAAGCGCTGAACACCCGATCCCAGATCGGCGGCCGAGAATTCAAAGACGGATTCTTTCGTGACGACACTGTCTGGTGCTTTTGTGACCGTGAGAACAGGAGCCGTATTATCGACGCAGGCATTGCCCACGGGATTGAAACCAGGTCCACAGGCAAGGCTGACGCAGGCATTGTTCTTCATTTGATAACCTTCATTGCAGGTTTTCACGGTGCAGATATTTCCTTTGGTGCCGTCGTCTGCACAGGCTAAAATTCCGGTCCCCTGCTCGATCGGGCAAGTTGGAACCGTCTCATTTGAGCAGACGTCGCTCGTCCAAGACACCGCCTGGGTGGCTACGTTTCCGGTTTTATCAACCGCGGTGATAAACAGAACGTGCGGACCTGAAGTCAAATGACTCGCCACAAAACTGTCGACGCAGTCCACCTCGTCTTCCGTATCCAATCGGCAGGTGACATTGGAAAGTCCACTTTGCGCGTCAACGGCCGAAAATTTTACCGTCGCGTTTGAGCCTAGTGTGGGATTTGCGGGCGCGGTCACAATCGTAATTTTGGGAATCGCGACATCCACGCAGGTTGTTCCGCTTAAACTATATCCGGTGTCGCACATTTTAATTTGGCAGGTGCCGTAATCAGCACCGGAGGCCAAGCAGGCTTGCGTTCCCGTGCCCGGTCCCATTCGACAAGCCATGGAACTCCCAGGCTGGCAAGAATTAGGCACGCAGGCGCCGGCGTTCAAATTATAACCACTGTCACAGCTGCTGATGGCGCAAGGGCCGGGCTGACCTTGAGTCGAACAGACAGAGCTTCCTGAGGCGTTAGGCAAGCGACAGGATAAAATTGAACCCGGTGTGCACTGAGATGCTTGGCAGCTGCCACTCACTAAATCGTAACCGGTCAAACAAGCCGCGACTTCACAACTTGAGAAAGAAAGTCCATCTGCTTGGCAAACCTGATGACCGATTCCGTTCGGCACAAGGCAAAGTTGCTCTTTTCCGCTGATGCACGCGGGGCCGCTCTTTGCTTGAGCGAAAGTCTGACAAACCAAAGCACCGCTGCTGTAGCCGATGGGGTAGGAGTTGCTCGGACAAGAAGAGATAGGAAAACTATTGGAATTTGTACAGATGGGATTTCCATTTTTGAAACCAACGACATATTGCGTATTCGTACAGCTGAGAGCCTGATTAGAATAGGCCACGCAAACAACTTTAGAGTTTTGAATAGACGAAGGATAGGTGCTCTCAGGGCACATCCACTGCAAAGATGAAGCCGGCGGAGCCTGGCAGGTGAGGACACCCGCTTCAAAGCTTTTCAGGATATCACTTCCCGTACATAGCACATTTCCTGGCAAGGGGCTGAGTTTAATATCCTGGCAAACGGCGGCTTGAGTCGCGTTGAGTCCCACCAAAATTTTCCCGGCAGGACAGCTGACCGCAGGCAAATTCGTCCACCAAAAATCACTGCACGTCGGAGTTCCGCCATCAAAGCCCGTCATATAGTGTCCTGCAGAACAAAGCGTTGGCGAAGGCGACGGAAGAGGCGAACAGAGAGCCGTATTCGCCGAAATTCCTGAAAGATAACTTCCCACAGGACAGGCCAGGCCGACGTTCCCGGTTCCGAAAGTAAAGCCTGAACAAACTAAGTTTCCTTGCGTGGTGAGGCTCGAAAGGCTTGAGCCAATGGGACACATTTGACCTGTTTGCGCGTAGGAGGAGTTATCCAGGCAAGAAATAGTCGTATCGGTCGCAGCTACCAAAGAAAAATGAGCGGGGCATTGGGTCGACGTCAAAGTCTGTACACTTGCACACAGAACCGTATGGTCAGCGGCAATTCCGATGGCAATTTGCCCTGTGGCGCATGCGCTCGTGGTCGAAATGGCGGCGGGATCCGTCGTATTACCGCCCGCTATAATCTGCTCGGCACTGGGGCTGGAGGAGCTATTGCCCCCAGAGCAATTGGTATAGGCGGTGGCGACAATCGCAAATAAAGTGAAGAGAGCAAGGCTCAAACGATAGGTTTGGGCTACCTTGAAGAATTCTTTAAGTTTGACGGTCCATTTCATCGATTTTTCTCCTCTAAAACTTGCAGGATTCTTCTTCGGAGCGAAACCTTAGAAACTTGAGACAAAGGCCTCTCAGAATGAGACGTTTTATGTCTCATTCTGGAAAATTCGACGATTTCTTCGAGCTTCCACAATCTTTTGAGATTCCTTTTCTAAACTGCAGTGACTCCACCCGAACTCGGTTAGACTTTAATGGAAGGAACCCTCATGAAGAAAATTCTCCTGGTCGAAGACGATCCGCAAATTTTAAAAAGCCTCAGCATGAGTTTGCGCTACAGCGGCTTTGAGGTTGCCATTGCCGAGTCCGTGCAACAGGGCTGGGAGAAAATACCCAGCGGTGAATTTGATTTGATCCTTTTAGATGTCAACTTGCCCGACGGAACGGGAATTGACCTCTGTCGCAAAGTTCGCGAAGCCGGAAACGAGACGCCTGTCTTGTTTTTGAGCGCAAGAACTGACGAAGAGACGGTCGTCGAAAGCATGAACATCGGGGGCGACGATTACATTCGCAAACCTTTCGGTACGGAAGAATTAAAAGTTCGTATGGGTAAACTCCTGAAGCGTTCCGTTCCTAAGCGGGACGTCATTCAAGCTGGACCTCTGACTCTGGATGTGGCGAAAAGGCTTGCTACGTTAAAAGGTGAAAACTTATCTTTGGGACGACGGGAATTTGACATCTTATCCATTCTCGCTAAGCGACCGGGCGACGTGATCTCTCGCGATGCGATTCAATCGCACTTCGAAGAGGCTGCGGATGTCAACGACCGCACGATTGACTCCCATATGAGCCATCTGCGAAAAAAAATGCGCGGCCTTGTCGGTGATATTATGCGAATCCACTCTGTTTACGGCGTAGGTTACCGTTTGGAGTGGCAAGAGGAATCATGAGAAATCGAATCACTTTTTTAAAACTTTTTGCGATTTGCACATTAGTAACCGTCATATGCGGATTTTTTTCGCTCATCGCTCTCAATCACCTGGCCGATTCGACCTTCGGCAAACACCGCGAAGAGTTTTTGCTGTTTCTCAGTGATTCGATCGAGCGACGTATTCAAAATCTTAACAATGAGGAGATTGCAGCCCAGGACGATCTCTTCGATCTCCGCCGCATGCGCAATCCGATGGACCCGGCCTTTCATGCTCCCGGCCCTCCTCCTCTGGATGGAGTTCACGTTGGCCCGCCGCTCGATGCACCTCACGACGGACCGCCCCCGCCGCCGCTGCGCCGACCACCCATTTCAGAGATGTGGATTGTCACGGCGGAAGGACAAATCGTTCTCGGAAAACCGGCGGCCACAAAATTTAAAATATGGGATCGCCTTGAAAAACCAGATGATGTTCGTGAAGTGAAGGCGAATGAAGATTTTTTTCGCTTTGGCCCCAGTTATGCCGTGATTAAAATTAAAAAGCAACCTGCCCTTTTTCTAGTTACGAAGGATGACCGTAATATTTTCTCGGCCCCTTTCATCGTCAGCCAAATCCTCTTTACCTTCGGTACGATGGTGATGGCCTTTGTTTTCACTTTTGCTTTTTTATTTTTCTACCTCCGTCGTAAATCGGCCGAAGCCCGATCCGTTTTATTACGTCTGGAGCGCGGCGATCTCAAAGCCCGTTTTGAGATTCAGCGCTTTGACGAATTCAGTGGCCTCTTTGACGACTTCAATCGCATGGCCGGAGAAATTGAAAAACTCGTGAATCGCATTCACCATGCCGAAGCCAGCCGGCGACATCTGCTGCAGGAGCTAGGACACGATCTGCGCACTCCCCTCACCAGCCTCAATACGTCGCTGGAAGTCCTGCAAGAGCATTTCGAAAAGATGTCGAGCCTTGACCGTAAGGAACTGTTGGACCTCATGGGCGGAGAAATCGGCTACTTCAAAGATCTGCTCGATAAGCTCCTCACCATCGCCGTGTTGGACGAGCCCCATTATAAAGAGTCGACAGAAACCATCGACATCGCTGAACTCTTCCAGCAGGAAATCAAAATTAGAAAAAATCCTTCTGATAAAAAAATTATGTTTCAACTTAAAGATTCAACGGGACAGAACGGCCAAAAATCGGCTCTCATTTTAGGAGATTCTCACCTGATTCGACGTTTGATAAAGAATGCCTTGGACAATGCAACTCGCTACGCAAAAAGTGAAGTCGTGGTTGAGCTGAGCGTCATTTCCGCGCAAAAATTGCAAATTCAAATTTCTGATGATGGTTTAGGAATTGACGAAAAAGAAGCCCAATCCTTTGGCATTCGTCGAGAGTTTAGGGCCCGGCAGAACGGATCGCAAGCGCATTTGTCGCTGAGACTGGGATCCGTCATCATGCGCACCATCGTTGAACTTCACGATGGCGAAATTTTTATCGGCAATAAAAATCCGGCCCGCCCCCAGGACGGAGCACTTTTGTTGATCACTCTTCCCCTGGAGAATGCCGCTGCTTAAAGAATTACTCCCACTCGATCGTTCCGGGAGGTTTACTGGTCACGTCGTAGACGACGCGGTTCACTCCCTTCACTTTATTGGTGATCAAATTAGAAACCTCTCGCAAAAAATGGAATTCAAAGGGGTACCAATCGGCGGTCATGCCATCGCTTGAAGTCACTGCCCGCAACGCGAGGACGTAGTCATAACTGCGCGAATCACCCTGAACGCCCACCGTTTTCACCGGCAAGAGAACGCAGAAGGCTTGCCAGATTTTATCGTACAAATTTCTTTTTTTCAGTTCAGAAATAAAAACCTCATCGGCCTCGCGCATGATCTGCAAACGCTCTTCATTGATCTCACCCAACACCCGTATAGCTAAACCCGGGCCTGGAAAAGGATGACGCCAGAGCATCTCGTGCGGAAGTCCCAACTCTTTTCCCAAGGCTCGCACTTCATCCTTGAAAAGCTCCCGAACAGGTTCTACCAAACCCAATTTCATTTTCGCCGGCAGGCCGCCGACGTTATGATGAGACTTGATCGTGACGCTGCCCCCAACCGAAGAAACGCTTTCAATCACGTCCGGATACAAAGTTCCTTGAGCCAGCCACTTGATAGGTAATTGATGGTCATAGCTTTTATCGAAAATTTCGATGAAAACGCGACCGATGACTTTTCGTTTTTCTTCGGGATCCGTCTTGCCCTTGAGTTCCGACAGAAATTCGTGGGTGGCGTCAACGCCTTTCACATTCAGGCCGATCGCCTTGTAGCTTGCTAAAACAGTTTCAAATTCATTTTTACGCAGAAGACCATTATTCACAAAAACGCAGTGCACCCGTTCAGGTCCGAGAGCCTGACTCAAAAGTGTTGCGACGACAGAAGAGTCCACTCCTCCGCTGAGTCCTACCAGAACATGATCTTGAGGGCCGACTTGCGTCTGCACCGCTTGAATCAAGGATTGCTTGAACTGCGGCGCCGTCCATTTCGCTTCGGCTTGGCACATTTCCTGGGCAAAATAGAGCAGCAGTTGATGGCCGTGTTCGGTATGGGCCACTTCGGGATGAAACTGCACCGCTAAAACATTCGGCCCTCGCAAGGCCGCAGGATGTTTCGCCTCTGATTCGCCAATGACCTCAAAACCTGGAGGTGCCTTCTGCACGATATCTCCGTGGGACATCCAAACTTTTTGAACGAGCGGCAGCTGCGCCATTTCCTGTTTCCACGTCACCGTATTAAGTCCGTATTCTCGTTCGTGGGCTTGGGTGACTTCGCCACCCAATTGCAGCGTCAAAAGCTGCATCCCGTAACAGATTCCTAGAACTGGAAACTCGGCAACTAACTCAGGGATGTTTCTTTGCGGAGAGTTTTCGGCGTAAACTGAATTCGGGCCGCCGCTTAAAATCACGCCGTAAGGGTTTTTCGCGCGGATTTTTTCTATTTCGTATTTGTAGGAGTGAATTTCAGAGTAATAGCCGAGCTCTCTTAAACGACGTGCGATCAGCTGCGTGAACTGCGAACCAAAATCCAGGATAACAAAACCACGCATCTCAACTCTCCATCCGGTAATTAGGGGCTTCTTTTGTAATACTCACGTCATGCACATGCGATTCGCGCAGGCCCTGCGAACTGATTTGTACAAATTGCGCTTTCGCCTGCAGATCATCGACGCTCGAGGCCCCGAGATAGCCCATTCCCGATTTGATTCCCCCCACCAATTGGTGAATCACGCCCGAAGCATTTCCCTTATAAGGAACCTTTCCTTCGACTCCTTCGGGAACCAATTTTTCATCATCGGAAATATCCATTTGACCGTAACGGTCACGAGAACCTTGAGCCATGGCCCCCATGCTCCCCATACCTCGGTAGACCTTGTAAGTGCGGCCTTGAAATAAAATCGTCTCGCCCGGTGACTCTTCTGTGCCGGCCAATAGATTACCGATCATCACGGTGTTCGCGCCGAGAGCTAAGGCTTTGGTGATATCGCCTGAATATTTAATCCCGCCGTCGGCAATGATGCTTTTGCCTTTTTGTTTCGCGATTTTTGAACACTCCACTACGGCAGAAATCTGCGGCATCCCGACGCCCGCTACGACCCGCGTCGTGCAGATGCTTCCGGGACCCACGCCCACTTTCACGACATCAGCGCCCGCTTCAATCAGGGCCTGGGTGCCTACCGCCGTGACCACGTTCCCACCGACCACAATTTGGTCCTTGTAATTTTTGGTGATGAATTTGACCATTTCGATCACGTTTTTAGAATGGCCATGGGCCGTGTCGACGCAGATTACGTCGACCTTCGCGGCCACCAAGGCGCTGACGCGATCGCGAGAATCGGGACCCACGCCGATGGCGGCGCCAACAAAAAGACGGCCGTGTTCATCTTTTGTGGCTTGCGGATAATTTTTTGCTTTTTCGATGTCTTTGATGGTGATGAGGCCCTTGAGGTTTCCCTTGCCATCGACCACCGGTAATTTTTCAATGCGGTGCTGTTGCAGAATTTTTTTAGCTTGCTCCAGGGTCGTCCCTTCCTGCGCCGTCACGAGACTTTCTTTGGTCATGATATTGCGGATGGGCTGATCGTATTTTTCTTCAAAACGCAGATCTCGATTCGTGAGGATTCCCACGAGCTTTCCGCTCACTGTGATCGGCACACCGCTGATGGAGTACTTGCTCATCAGATCCACAGCCTCTTGCACCAGATGATCAGGACCTAAGGTGATGGGATCTTGAATCAAACCACTTTCATATTTTTTTACTTTTTCAACTTCAAGGGCCTGGTTTTCAATGCTGAGATTTTTATGGATGATCCCGAGCCCACCCATTTGCGCGAGGATGCGGGCAATTTTATTTTCGGTCACCGTATCCATGGCCGCTGAAAGAATGGGTGTATTGAGATATTTTCCTCGCGCAAAAAAACTGCGAGGCGTGATTTCGGTCGGAACGATTTCCGAGTATTGGGGAACCAGCAGAATATCGTCAAAGGTCAGTGCGTAGAGGATTTCAGAACGAGCTTGCAAGGGAACTCCTGGCGCCGGGAGGCAATAGAAGGGCCGATCGTCCGTCCTCACCACTCTCTAGGTATGACGACAAACTTTATTCGTACCACTTTTTATATTGCAGGTAATTGTCGGCTGATTTTTCGAGGAGTTCAACCTCTTCCTGAGTTAATTCGCGTTTCACCTGGGCCGGCCGACCTAAAATTAAACTGCGCGGCGGGAAGTGGCTATTTTCGGTGACCAGAGATCCTGCCCCCACCAGCGAATGAGAGCCAATTTTTGCATTATCCATGACGATGGATCCCATCCCAATCAGGGAGCAGGCGCCGATGGTGCATCCATGCAACGTCACCTGGTGGCCAATCGTCACGCGGTCCTCGAGAGTACAGCCATACTTCCCATAGGTTCCGTGCAGCACGCTTCCATCTTGAATATTAACTTCTTTGCCAATCCGAATCGGCATCACATCGCCACGGATGGTCACATTGAACCAAACGGACGAACGATCGCCAATGGCCGTGTCGCCAATAATACGCGAATTATCGGCGATAAAAACGTCTTGTCCCACCTGCGGGCTCAAACCCCTTGCTTTAACTAACGAACTCATAGCCTGCCTCCCTCGATCTTCCTTCTGGCGAAAATTCTTGTTTGAATTTGGTTAGGGACCAAATGACTAGCTAGGTCATTTCATTTCTTGTGCTAGTTTCGGCCGCGTCAACCTAACGATAAATTCAAACCGAGGGGATTCCAATGTTTTTACGTTCGTCGATTATTTTTGCCGTCGTGTCCTTTATTTCTTTTGCGACTTGGGCCTTGCCCAATTGCTTGGATAACAAAGGTAAAGTTCTAGCTGATAATACAGAGCAGGTGATTCAGTGGAAAACCTCCACTCAAAACCAGTTTCACAGTCGCGGCCATGTGACGGGCACCGTCGGTCAGATTTATCCGGATCAAACCAATCATATTCATTTCCAAATGCAGCTCGGAAACCAAGGTCACGAAACAATCGAGGTGATCTACAATCGTGGCTTCGGAAAAAACCCTGAGGTTCATACGGGAGATACGGCGGAAGTTTGCGGAGATTATATCACAACAGGAACTGATCTTTCACACCGCGGCTCTCCCGATGGCGCGATCATTCACTGGGTTCACGAAAATCCTTCGAGACGCGGCCATCCTTCAGGATACGTGGCTTTGAACGGCGTTGTCTTTGGTACGAAAGAGCGATCGAAGTAAGCTTTCGAAGGTACGCCGTTACTTTTCCGGATGCACTGCATCCGGAAAAGTAACGGCGTACCTTGTCCTATCAGGCGGTATTTTCTTTCCATCGGACGTTAATTTCTTCGTTTTAAAGACAGCGCACCTGCTGACCTGTTGTTGCTGAAATCAAAGTGTATCCGTAACAGTTGTCATAACCGTAACCATAACACTGGACAGCTTGGGAACCGTAGTAGAAGACCCCCGTACAGACCTGGGAGGTGACTGTCGTCGTTGTGTTGCAATAGGTAGCGTTCACAACTTGGCCTGTGCTCGCGGAATAGCAATAGCCATTATTCACGTAGTAACCGGTTGAAGTGCAATAGGAACTGGCCACCACTTGCCCCGAGGCAGTTGCATAACAAGCCCCATTGCTCACGTAATATCCGCTCGAAGAAGTTGTACAGTAAGTACTCGCAACAACCTGCCCTGTCGCCGTAGAATAACAAGCTCCGTTATTGGTGTAATAACCGCTCGTCGTGCAGTAAGTGCTCGCTACGACCTGGCCCGTACTGGTGGAGTAACAAGAGCCATTGCTGGTATAATAGCCGTTGCTTGAGCAGTAACTGCTACTTACGACCACATTCGTCCCCGTGGTGTAACAGGTCCCGTTACTCGTATAATAAGTTGTCGTCGTTGTTGCGACCGTCGAAGGGTTATCAGAGGACTTGCTACACCCCAACGAGAAAAGGGCCATAAGCATCCAACCTAAAGAAACTGTTTTTTTAAGATGTGTTTTCATAGGAATTCATAAAAGCAAGGCTCGAGCCGAAACCCCTCGACAGGGCTAACTACGAAGCTTTGCAGAGGAAAAAAGAAGCATGGAGACAGTATGGAGCTTCACTCTTCTGTCTAGACTCCCGAGAAACGACAAAAAGGGCGTTTCAAAATCATTTTTCCACTGTTTTTACAAATATTTACACAATTTGAACGACCTCGTATCAGTTGCAGTCACAACATAAATACAAATCGAGCGAACTTAAACCGCCAACCTCAGTCAAAGCCCTCAAGGCTTAACGCAGCTACCTTGAACCTTGTCAGCTTTTGAACACTGCCAAGAATTTTTTACCGAAAAACCTCTTCGAAAAGCCCCCCTCACACCTGTATTGCTTTTCATCTCCGGCATGGTTCGTGGATTGAAAGACCATCGGACAATCAACGGAAGGCTAAGCCATGTTGCAAAAACAAATTTTCATTCTCCTGACTCTGGTTCTTTTCACCTCGGCAGGCGCCTACGCTCAAAGCGTAGAACACGAAAAATTGCAAAATCAGGACGCGCAAACGGAGCTTGAGGCGACGCAAGCCGATTACGAAGACGCGGACGCGGGACTCAACCTCAGCAGACAAGATCTCACGAAAACGCGTGATCAATACAATACGCAAACGCGCGAATACCGTACGACCGTTTCAAGAACGGATCGCGAAATTCGCAAGCTCCACGAAGAACAATCTCGCAACGACCGCGAAAGCGCCCGTCTGACTCAGGAAATCGAACGCATGAATAAAGACACGCAAAAACGGGAGGCCCAGGAGGCCGACGTCCGTCGTAAAGCCGATGCGGCTCAGGTCAAAGTTTCAGGCATCCGTCAGAATCACGACCAGAGCGTGAGTCGCCGCAATCAGCTCTTGCAACAGCTCAAGCAAACTCAGAATGAGCACCAACGGCTTGAAAAAGAAATCAAGCTTTCGCAAAAAGATTTGCAGACCGCGCAACAAAAAGAAAAAACCAGTCTTGCAAAGTTGCGTCAGTCGGAAAGCAATTTGAAATCTTTTGATAAAGAAGCCAATAAACAAATTGCGCAAATCGATCAGAAGACCCGCGAAACTTTGGCGAATATCGATAAGCTTGAGAAAAAAGCTCTGCAATTGCAGGAAGAAAGAAAACGCAGCCAAGAGAAGCTCAGCAAAAAGAAAACTCGTTTAGCTGAAGTCAAAGAACGCCAGCGCAAGGCCCTGAATCGCGTGAGCGCTTTGACTAACTAAATATTCTTTAAGCTCTCAATTCAGATAGCGATCCGGCTGCCCCAGATCTCGATTCATGCCTTCAATCTGCGTATTCATCACTTTGCTCTTGGCAATAAAAGCACGGGTCGCAAAAAATGGAACGCTTAAATAAAGACAGAGGGACATAGCCTCGTCCGCCCGTAACTTGAAAGAATTCAAAGTGGGATGTCCGGTCAAATAAAGTCGCACGTACTGATGCACCCCTTTGATTTCGACAAAGACGCACTGTTTGATTTTAATATTGAGACTTTCCATCAAAACCTCATTGAAACGATGAGTGGTGACAGGAGCCATGGCGCGGTTGGCCTGACTCAAGGTCACGCCCGCCTCCAAAGGATTGAGCGCTACAGGCAAAGTGTGCTCACGTTTTTTATCCTGTAAAAGCAGGAAGGGTCTTGCGACATCCACGCTCATTCCGTAGGGACTGAGCTCAATCAGATCCTCTTGATGAAAAACCTCTTCCTTTTGATCCTGCGACTGGAAAAAAATCATTCCTTTTCCGCTGATCAAATTGATGAAATCTTTATCTTTCACGCGTAAGCCCCTTTCTTAGTTGGCACTCTCGAACTCGCCGCGAAAGACAGCGGGAGTCGCACGGGTGATTCGAACAGGGACCGTTTGGCCCACCGTTTTTTCGCCGGCACCTAAAAAATGCACAAGCTTATTATGGGTGGTCCGACCTGTAGCCTTGCCAGTTTCATCTATTCTTTCGATCAAAACATCTAAAATTTGGCCTTCGTATTTTTTGACAAGATCAAAAGCCATCAGATCGTGCATCTCGAAAAGACGATTCAATCGTTCATTCTTAATTTCTTCTGGAACTTGATGATCCATTTTGGCAGCCTTCGTAAAGGGACGCGGCGAATACATAAAGGCAAAAATAGTTTCAAAACCAACTTCTTGAACAAGGCTCATGGTGTCTTGGAATTCCTCTTCTGTTTCTCCAGGAAAACCAACGATGATGTCGGTTGACAGGACAACGTTCGGAATGGCCTTTTTGATCATAAGGATTTTTTCCAAATATTCCTCGCGCGTATACCCTCGATTCATCAAATTCAGAATGCGCGAATTCCCGCTCTGAAAAGGCAAATGAATGTACTCACACACCTTGGGCTGATGGGCGTACATGACTTCCACGAGGTTTTGATTGAAGTCCTTCGGGTGGGAGGTGGTAAAGCGAATTCTTTCAATGGAGGTTTCTGTCGCCACTTTATGCAAAAGTTCTGCGAAATCACTTCCTTCATCTCCGGTGTAGGAGTTCACATTTTGTCCCAGCAAGGTGACTTCCTTCACTCCCCGCTGAATCAACTGTTCGATGTCGGTCAAAATGTGTTTCAACGGGCGTGATTTTTCCCGCCCACGAGTGTAAGGCACCACGCAGAAAGTGCAAAAATTATCACAGCCCTTGGTGATATTCACAAAGGTTGCGACACCTGGATTACGCACGAGAGTTTCGACATGATAGGGCGCTCGGTGCGCAAACTGCGTGTTCACAATTTTGGGTTTTAAAGACTCAAAGGCCGACGTCACAATCGAAGGCAGATGATCAATCGTATCCGTCCCGAAAACGAAATCAATCAGGGGTTGGTTTTTAATCAGCTTGTCTTTTTCCTGCTGACCGACGCAGCCACCGACACCGATGCGAAGATGGGGATTTTTATTTTTCAACTTTTGATAGCGGCCCACTTCGGAATAAACTTTATGAACAGGTTTTTCACGGATCGAGCACGAATTGATGATGATCAATTCCGCCTTCTCAGGCTTATCAACCGGCGTGAAATGAGCCATCTCCAGTAGCGAATACATTCGCTCGGTGTCATTGACGTTCATTTGACAACCGTAGGTCGAAATGTAGACGCCACGCTCGTAAAGGGGCTCGGGTCCTTTTGCTTGGCTTTCTAGGTTCATTATTGCCTCTTGTGTCATGAAAGATCTTGAGTTATAGAAGAGGCCCATCCAAGAGTCAATAAAGGGAGGCCCATGACCCCTCGAATGAAGTCATCTAAAAAATGGACGGCTTTTCCAAAAGAGTACAGCGACCAAATTGAGGCCGTTTTTAAGGAAAATTTCGCCGATCACCTCGGGGACGCCTCTTTGCAGGTAGAAGGCCGCATCTATACCCAGGAAGTTATGCTGCGCGTCGGAATTCGCCGCGAAGGTGAATTGCGCCAGTCTAATTTTGAAGCTTCAATGGATTATTCTCCGCAGGAAAAGGACGCCCTCGAACGCATCCATAATTGTATCGATGCTGCCGGTAGCATGATGATGGATTATTTTGAAGCGGACGGAGAAAGTGATCTTCCCTTTGTTTGGAACCCCTTTCCTTTTCAAAATAAAAAAGTGTTCCTGCGCTACTCAACCGAGAATCCTCAATTAGAAGCAGAAGCCGATAAGCTTTTGGGTCTGAGCGCTAAAGCTCTGGTGCAAGAAACAGCAGAGCCTGAGGATCTTTTAGATTTGGCAGATGAAACTTTGCCAGCAAGCCATGATCATGATGAAGATGGCGAAGAAAGTGGCTCTTATCTGGAGACAGATGAGGACGAAGAACCTGCGTCCGAGGACAAGTCCCCCCGCATGTTTAGCTCAAAGACTCAACCGCGGACCAAAAAGGGAACTCTGCACTAGGCCGACGCAGAGCCGGCCGACCTAGAACTCCTCGTCTTCCACTCCACTGCCCGAGCCTTCGCCAATTCCGCGAACCTCTTCGATATAGGATTGCGTATCTTCTTCCATCTCGTTATCGAGACCCGCTTCATCAATCTCGAGCTCTTGAATGGCGCCTAAGAAATCTTTTTCGGTACGCAGGTCACGACGGATCATTTCGAGGAATTTATCGGGGTAACGTGCGGTGAGTTCCTCGATGTAATGTTCAAGTTTTCCGTCGAGCAGAATGCGCTTACGAACCTGAATTTTTCTCCAAAATAGCAAATAATGGTAACGGCAATAGGTATCAACAACAGCGGCCTGATCGCAATCACGGGCTCGGCAATAACGGCGGCCTTCGGCATCCGTGAGATAAATCTCTTCGTCACCCTTTTCTTTGCCGTCTTGCGACCATTCAACAATTTCTTCCGCTTCTTCATCTAAGGTCTCGACGGCCTTCAGCTCTTCTTCGTATTCGCCAATGTCGTCATTGCCAAGATCATCATCGGCGATGAAATCGTCTTCAACTTCCTCTTCATTCTTTTTCGCGGGAGCTCCCCGCCCTTTTTTTGCGACGGCCTTGGCTTCTTTTTTAGAAGGAGCGACCGTTGTTTTTGTGACTAGAGGAGTTTTCGTCTCTTTTAAATCTTTTTCCTTGGCGCCTTTAACGGGAGCCTTCTCAGGCTTAACACTTTTCTCCCCTTTTTTAGGCAAAACGACAGGTCGAGCGAGGGGCATCGCTTTTTTGATTTTTCCCGGAAGGGCCACGGGGGCCTTTTTAGCAGAAGAAGTTTTCGCCGGAGCTTTGGCTAATTTTTTCTTCGCTTCGAGCTTAGGTGCTTTATGACTTTTCAAAGAGGGTTTTGCCACCTTTGACGCATGCGCTTTCGCAGCAGCCTTCTTGTCCAGTTTTTTCTCTAGTCTCTTATCAACTTTTGTATCAATTTTTGCAGATCCTTTCGGACCGCCTTTAATTACTGACTTTTTCTTCATAGGTTTTGCCATATCTCCTGGCTTGAATGATTTGAAAGATTCTGTCAACTTATTTTACGACAATACTGCCATCTTGGCTGCGCACGAGAATGGTCGCTTTTTGTTCGCCCCCCCGCAAATGCCCTCGCACACTTTTCTCGCCGGTGAGCCGATTCACGCGCAACTCTTTCGGCACCGTAATCTCACCGTCCACCGTGAGCAAATTGAGCGACGCACCCGAGTTTGCGGGAGCTTGAATGATGATCCGACCCGATTTGGATTTCAAACTGATTTCGGAATCAGGCAAAAATCCGATGTTTAAATTTCCCTCTCCGGTTTGCCCCTCAATGCGGCCTTGAAAACCCTGCACGATGAAGGGGCCTTTGCCATTTTCAAACTGCATGCTACCGCTCGATTGATTCACTTTCACCGTGGCTTGTTGCGCATTCAGCGATAGGAATCCACGCACTTTTTCAATCGTGAGATTACCCGAAAAAGACTGGGCCTCCGTGTCCCCTTGAATATCTTTGATGGAGGTGTTCCCACCAAAAGAATCGGTCGAAACGCGACCATTTTGATCGGTGATATTGATATCTCCTTTTTGCACGCTCACTTGCAAAGCGCCTGCACCACTTTGACTGCTCACCCGGCCGGTCACGAGGTTGATGCGGGCCTCTTTCGTCCATTTCTGCAGAACCACGCTGCCATCCCGCAGATGGACTTCTAGGGGTAAAGCGGGCCCAACAATTTCAATTTTTTTCTGAAAGTTCGAAATTTTACCCATGGCTTCACGCCAGTCGGCTTTCGTTTCAAACTCGGTCATGCGAATTTCTATCGTATGTTCTCTACGGTACATCATAAAATGCCCTGGGGCCGCGGTCTCGTCGAGGCCGCCCACACGAATTTGAGTTGCGCCGGGTTGGGCCGTGAGGACAACTTGAGCGGCTAGACCCTTTAGAATCAAACGATCCCCCTCTTGAACCGGCAGCTCAAAGGTTTTTGCCTGTGCTAAAGAGAGGACTCCGGAAAGAAGGACAAGGGAAGTTGCTGTTAAAAATATCGAAAAAAACCGCACTATCGTCGCTGGCATGCGTTGAATCCCTTCCCGCTGAAAATCTGTGACAAGACGTGATTTGACACTCACACCAAAATATAAAAAATTACCCCGGTTAGCTATTACTAAATTTAATCATGAGGTGATTTTATGGAAAGCGTTGTTATTGTCAGCAGTGTCCGCACTCCTGTAGGTTCTTTTCAGGGCGGGCTCTCGTCTCTTCCAGCACCGCGTTTGGGTGCCATCGCGATCCAAGAAGCTGTTAAAAGAGCCGGTGTGAGTCCCGACGAAATTGATGAATGCATCATGGGAGAAGTCCTCACGGCTGGCGTCGGCCAAGCCCCGGCTCGCCAAGCGGCCCTCTATGCGGGCCTGAAGGATACCACTCCTTGCATGACGATTAATAAAGTTTGCGGTTCTGGCTTGAAAGCGGTCATGCTCGCCGCCGATTCAATAGCCTTGGGAAATACAAAGATTGCCGTCGCGGGCGGCCAAGAAAGCATGACGCTTGCTCCCCATCTATTGGAGAATTCACGCACGGGCTATCGTATGGGACCCGCACAAATTGTCGACTCCATGATCAAAGACGGTCTGTGGGACCCCTACAATAATTTTCATATGGGGACAGCAGCCGAAATCTGCGTGAAAGAACATCATTTCACCCGTGAGCAGCAGGACGCCTTTGCGATCGAATCCTATAAAAAAGCGCAGAACGCGACCACGCAAGGACTTTTTAAAAATGAAATCGTTCCCGTGGTGATTGAAGGCAAAAAAGGTTCTGTCACCATTGATAAGGATGAAGATCCTTTTAATACGAACTTCGAAAAAATCCCGGGCCTCAAGCCGGCCTTTGATAAAAACGGCACCATCACGGCGGCCAATGCGTCCAAACTGAACGACGGCGCGGCCGCTCACGTTTTAATGTCGGAGAGCGAAGCGAAAAAACGCGGAATTAAACCTCTGGCTCGTCTTGTGGCTCACGGCACTTTTGCGCACGAGCCCAAGTATTTCACCACCGCCCCGGTGGGCGCGGTGAAAAAGGCGCTGGCGAAAGCGAATTTAAAAGTTGGCGATATCGATTTGTGGGAAATCAACGAAGCCTTTGCCGTCGTCACTCAGACTGCGATGAAGGAGCTCGAAATTCCCGCTGAAAAAGTAAATGTGCATGGCGGAGCGATCGCCCTCGGCCATCCCTTGGGCGCTTCGGGAGCTCGATTGCTCGCGACTTTAGTGTACGCTCTGCAAGCAAAAAATAAACGCTATGGCCTAGCGACTTTATGCATTGGCGGTGGCGAAGCCGTGGCTTTGATCATCGAAAAGGTTTAGCTCATGAATAAAAAAATCTTTGCCGATGCGAAGAGCGCCCTTACGGGGGTGAAAGATGGCATGACGATCATCGTGGGCGGCTTTGGCCTTTGCGGAATTCCCGAAAACTGCATCGCGGCCCTGCGCGAGAGCGGCGTGAAAAATCTCACCTGCGTTTCGAACAATGCCGGTGTGGATGATTTCGGCCTGGGTCTGCTTTTGCAAACACGGCAGATTAAAAAGATGATCTCGTCCTATGTGGGAGAAAATGCTCTTTTCGAAAAGCAGTTTATGAGCGGCGAACTCGAAGTGGAATTGTGCCCGCAGGGAACCCTCGCGGAGCGCATGCGCGCGGGCGGTGCGGGCATCCCTGGTTTTTACACCGCGACCGGAGTCGGCACCCTTGTTGCTCAAGGGAAAGAAATCAAAAATTTTGACGGCCGTGATTATCTTTTAGAGCGCGGCCTGGTTGGTGACTTTGCCCTGGTCAAAGCTTGGAAAGCTGATAAATTTGGAAATCTTATGTTCCGAAAAACCGCGCGCAATTTCAACCCCATGGTGGCGACGGCCGGAAAAATCACTGTCGTTGAAGTGGAAGAACTGGTCGAAATGGGCGAGCTCGATCCCGAGTCTATTCATACTCCGGGAGTCTATGTCCAACGTATTTTCGTCGGTAAAAATTATCAAAAGCGCATTGAGCAAAGAACGATTTCAAAATAGGAGCTCCCATGCCTCTCAGCCGTGAACAGATTGCTCAACGCATCGCCCAAGAAGTGGAAGACGGTTTCGTCGTCAATCTGGGGATTGGAATTCCCACCCTCGTCGCTAACTATATTCCCTCGACAAAATTTGTTATGTTACAAAGCGAGAATGGCCTTCTGGGCGTGGGTCCTTTTCCAAAAGACTCAGAGGTCGACGCGGACCTGATCAACGCGGGTAAACAGACCATCACAACTTTGCCTGGTGCGAGTTTTTTCTCGAGTGCCGATTCCTTTGCCATGATTCGCGGAGGGCATGTGGACCTCACGATTTTGGGAGCTATGGAAGTGGATGAAACAGGCAGCATCGCGAACTGGATGGTTCCAGGGAAGATGGTCAAAGGCATGGGCGGCGCGATGGATCTCGTGGCGGGCGCGAAACGTGTGATCGTGGCCATGCAACATGCCGATCGCGAGGGGCAGTCTAAACTACGCTCACGCTGCACGCTTCCCCTGACCGGCGTCCAGTGCATCAATAAAATTATCAGCGACTACGGCGTGATCGATATCACCCCGAAGGGTTTTGTCTTGCGAGAATATGCCCCTGACCTTAGTCCTGAAAAAGTTTTAGCAGCGACGGAGGGTCATATGACCGTTGCTCCTGATTGCAAGGCGATGACGCTCAATCCTTGCACATAGAAGAGCCCTCGGGGATAATGAACGGACCCCGGCAAGGATGCTCGAAGGATGTGCAAACGTGGCTGATACTAAAAAATTGGCAAAAGATACCTATTTATTCCGCGAGGGCGATGCTCCCGATGCCATGTACATCATTAAAAGTGGAAGCCTTGCCATTACAAAAACGAAAGGCAACTCCGAAGTTGTGCTGGCTGAGATTGGGCCTGGCGCGATGGTCGGAGAAATGGCGCTTTTCGACTTAAAACCCCGCAGCGCCAATGTAAAGGCCATGAAGGAATCCGAAGTCGTTTCTCTTCCCTACGATTCCCTTGCTAAACAAATGGAGCAACTGCCTGTTTGGGTTCGCGCGATCATGAAAACCTTGAACGAGAATATGCGCGAGGCCAATAAGAAAATAAAAATGCTCGAAACCCCGGGGCAAGAGGAAGAACGCTTTCCGCCGCATATAGTGAATAAGTACATTTCTATTATCAATTTAGTCGCGCATCGTTACGGTAAACCCGAACCGGATGGTCTCAGTATCAGTTCTTTTTTACTGCGAAACTACACCATTCAAATTTTTCAAGAGGCCACAAATAAAATGACCTCGGTTGTGAACGCCTTAGCCGAGCTCAATCTTTTGAAATCGGAAGATCGCGGCGATGGGTTTCAAAAAATCACCCTCCTCAAGCCGCAAGAGCTTTTCGCTTTTGTCGATTGGTACAATGAGTGGCTCTTCAAACAAGACAAAGACCGTATGCCTTCCTTGAAGGATGATGAAATCCGGGTGCTCAACGGAATTCTGCATTTCGCGCGCAAAACGCCGCCGGACAAAAAAGGTTTTCACAAAATCAATTTGAATGACGTGCAGAACGATTCGATGAAAGAAGTGGGCTCTCTCTTGCGCGTCGACGATGGCAACTCGCTGATCGAGAAAAAATACCTGACTGAAAAAATCATGGACGAGAGCGGCGTTTACATTATGGTCAGTTTAGACGAAGTCGAAGTCTATGCCCGTAATTGGACCCTCGTCAGCGCTCTAAAGAGGAAATTGCGTTAGCGCCTCTAGTAAACTTCGACTTCCGTTTGACAACGCAGGGGCAGACGGCTGTCTTCCCATTTCGTTTCGTCTTCAGCTCCGACCGTGTGCACGAATAGAGAGTTGGTTTTTGCCCCTTCAGCAATCGGCTGCCCCAGAGTTAAGATCACTCGGTCCCCCGTCTTAGCGAGTCCGTTATTGACGAGCAACTTATCGACCTGCGTGAGGATGTCTTTCATCGTCTTATAGGGTTGAATCGCCAGGGTTTGAATGCCCCAACACAGCTCCATGCTATTAAGGACATCGATTTTCTGAGTGACGGCAATGATTCTCGCTCGCGGTCTGAAAGAAGCAATGATCTGCGCCGTTTTACCCGTGGTCGTCAGGCAAATAATCGCGGTGGCATTGAGTTTCAAAGCACTGAGCGAAGCACTCGCCGCTATCGCCGCGGGAGGGCTCAAAAACTCATTGTGCAAAGAAATCTTGTAATATTCTTCTTCGTTTTTTTCGACCTCGCAAATGATTTCGTGCATGGTGCGGATACATTTAAAAGGATGTTTTCCGCTCGCGCTCTCGGCGGATAGCATCAAGGCATCCGAGCCATCCAGCACCGCATTCGCCACATCCGTGATTTCAGCCCGCGTGGGTCGCGGATTTTCAACCATGCTTTCGAGCATTTGCGTCGCCGTGATCACTGGTTTCCCCAGCTGATTGCAAAGGGAAATGATCTTTTTTTGAAACCCCGGCAGGCGGCTTTGACCGACTTCCACGGCGAGATCTCCGCGCGCCACCATAATGGCATCGCACAGACGGCAGATCTCTTCCAAATTTTCAAGAGCCTCAATCATTTCAATTTTCGCGATGATTTTCGCGTTCGACTTTCTCGCTTCAACAATTTCACGCAGCTTACGAATATCACGAGCGTGCCGCACGAAACTAAGAGCGATATAATCGACATTATTTTCGATCCCAAAATCAAGATCCTTCAGATCCTTTTCGGTCATGCACTCCACCGGCAAATTCACTCCGGGAAGGTTCATCCCTTTACGGTCCTTTAAAGTTCCGCCATAGATCACTTCGGCGTCCACCTCGTGGCCACGCACTTGAAGCACCTTCAATTCCATCAAGCCATCGTCGAGAAGAATTTTTGTTCCCGGCACACAGGCCAAAGGAAGTTCTTTGAAGTCCGAAGGAATGATATTATCTGTGCCTAAAACATCCGCCGTGGTGATGACAACCTTCTGCCCCGGAATCAAGAGCAGTGTCCCCTTTTGAAATTTCCCGACACGGATCTTAGGTCCTTGCAAATCCTGCAGGATCGTCACAGGAGCTTGCATTTCCTTAGAAAGTTTTCGCAGAGAATGAATCACCTTCAGATGATCCTCTTGAGTCCCGTGAGAGAAATTGAGCCGGGCCACATTCATTCCGGCGCGGATGGCTTTGCGGAGATTTTCTTCATCCCGAGTAGCGGGTCCAATGGTGGCAACAATTTTGGCGCGGCGGTCAGCTAACATAGGCTTTTGAGTCTCTTTATAGTTATGACACTAAGTCGAGACACATCGCCGCCGAGGCTTGGCTTTCGCCCCTTCTTTAAGCTTTCTTACTGTAAGAGCTCATCTTCACAGAAAGATTCTGCATCTCTTCTTGATGTCGTTTATCTAAACGCTCCAGTTGCTCTTGATGAGCCTCTTTAATCTGGGCAATCTTAGATTCGTACTTCATCTCAATGGAATCTTTCTCCAATTTATCGGCTTTGTCACGTGCGGAAATTTCCTGTTTGCCCGTCGTTTCTAAACGTTTGATCTCTTTTGCATACTCATCCTTCATTTTAGCAATCTTGTCCTCGTAGCCGCGCACGGTATTATCGAGCTTATTGGCAAAATTGCCTTCGATCGTACGGAATCGTTGTGTCATTTGTTTATTCTGCTGAACTTGAGTCCGGACGGTTTCGTCGCGCTGACCCTCGAGATGCTGATTAAAGTTTTCACGCATCTGATCCACGCTCTCATTATAGTAGTTGCCAAGCTCCTGGCTGTTCTTTTTCGACAAATCTGCGAGCTTTTGGATACGTTCCTCACTGCGTCGAACATTATGGTCGAGATTCTCCTCGTGCTGTTCAACGAGGTTTTGCCTGTCTGCGCGGTTTCGCTCATTCAACAAGTTCATTTGGCTTTTGTTCGTCCGGTCCACATTCTGCACGATATCATTGCTTTTCTTAGTGGTTTGGTCCAGGCGCTCCTGATTGAGCTCCTTCATCCGGTTCAGGGCATCCGCTTTTTGTTGCTGGATGATATCCAGGTTTCTTTCATTCGCGGTTTGCTGATTTTTCAGTTCGATGCCTTTCAGTCTTTCCGCGCTGGAAATCTCCCGGTTCAAACGGCTACTGAGTGATTGAATTTGACTATCACGCGAGCGAACCTGACTCCCTAAACGCTCATTGACCGAGTCCTGAAGGGATTCGTTCGCCTCATCCATCTGCTTTGATCTGCGTTCCAAGGCCCGATCGTATTTGTCGTGCAAATGATCTCTTTCCGCAGCAAGCAAAACATCACGGCTCGTGAGATTTTCGGCATTGTCCTCACTCATGCTTTTCACCGTGTTTGCAAATTTGTCGTTCAGGCGCTTATTATCGGCCTCTCGCTGACGTTCCGAGCGATGCAGATTGTCGGTATAGCTTTTGCGAAGAATATTTTTATCTTCGTCTTTCTTGGTCAAAATGTCTTCTTGGCCACGCACGATGGCGCTTTTTTCGCGTTCATGACTGTCGTTCAGTTTTCGCGTGGTTTCGGTGAGGGCCGTTTTCGACTTGTCGCGATTTTCTTGGATGCTTTCGTTGTATTTTTTATTTTGCTCACTGAGCTCTTCGCCAAAACGCTGCTCGAGGTTGCCCCGCTGAGACTGAGAAACTTGCTTTTCTTTGCTGATCGTTCCTTCGTAGGAATCCCGCAGCATCTGTTTTGTATTCTCGGCCTCTTCTGATTTTTTACGCAGAGTCTCGCGGTAGATTTGACGGACGTCTTCGATCTTTTTCTGATTTCTTTGATCTCGCTCGTTCAGACTTTTGCTAGCGTCCTCTTTGAGGTGATCAATACGCGATTCGTAAGCATCTTTCACGGCCTGTAATTCAGCGGCGTGATGATCCTGCAGATACTTCAGTTCCGCGTTTTTTTTCTTATTACTTTCCGTCTCGCGGGCATCGTACTCTTCACGCGTTTGACGAACTCGATCATCCTGATTGCTACGATCCGAAGCTGAAATAGAAGACATGCTCTTCCTCCAGCCTTGAGATTAGCATAAAATGGCTTTGCCCCACCACTTCAGCCACCCCGACGTCGGCAAATCAGGACTTTTTCCTCGACAGAAGTCTGATCGATCGCACGATCGATCAACCTATCGATCAAAGACGCGTGAGCGGAAAAGCTCACGGATGCGGGCTCTCTTGGCTTGCTCGCGGCGCTGTCCTTCAAGAACTCGTTGCTTGGATTCTTCAATGGCCGCGACTTTGCGGATCACTTGGTCCTTGTAAATGAGGCTGCTCTTTTCGACGAGGTCCCCCCAGTCTTCACGAAAATGGTGCAGTCTTGCGGCGAACTGTTCTTTGCTGCCCCTGAAGAGAGGATACCAGAGGGTAATTTGATCTTTCATGGGAATAGGCTCAATCATGCCGTATTCCGTTGCGGCAGCCGAATTAAAGCCCCCGACCCAAAATTGAAAACCGGGCGGAGCTTCAACTTGTCTGCCATCACGCAAGACCACCTGCAGATCAGCCGACATATTGCGTATCCAAACCTTATCCTCTTGCGACACAATCCAGTACTCGCCCTTAGAGGCCTTTACAGTCGCAAAAGGTGTCTCAAAAAAAAGACCCTTTCCTTTTTCGACCCACAGGGTTCCCTTCATCAGCTTCCAACCCGTGAGGGGCTGCCGCTCGAGTACCGTTTCGGGAGCCGCATGCAGGGCAAATTTTTCATTGATCAAATGAAGGGGCTTTTCGGTGACTTTAACAATACATGTCTCTTGAGAATTCAGGCAGCCTTCAGGACTTTGCAGCAGATTCGCGCTGGAAGCCTTGACTCGGACTTCCATTTGAAAGGCCATCACAAAAATCAGAAGGCGGAGCCAAGACTTCATACTCAGTAATCCAAATTCTTCGCCAGCTGTTTCGCCTGGGTCCGTAATTTCTCGTTTTTAAAATTTTTCTCGACGGTCCGGTAGATCTCTGAAGCTTCTTCGTACTGATTGCTCGACTCGCTGATCTGTCCCATGCGCAGCAAAATAAATCCGGTCAAATCATTATCAGGATAGAGGCGAACCATTTCGTCGATGAGTCCCAGACTCGATTTATAATCTTTTTTAAGAAAGAAACTTTCCGCTAAAAAAAATCGGCTTTCCACATTGTAGGAAGAAAGAGGGTAATTCTCTTTTAACCGCTTAAATTCGTGGATGGCTTTTTCGTATTCTTTGGCGGCAAAGAAATGCTTGCCGCGTTCAAACAGAGCACCGGATAAATCCAAAGCGCTCTCACTTGCCGGAGCCCGTAAAGTCGAAGCCAAGTTCTTCACTTCAAGCTTGGCGATAAGGGCTTTGTTTGCCGGCAGAACTTGCGCCACACTCTGCTGAAAATCCTTCAGCTGATAGCTGAGCAAATCATTTTGAAAACGCTGATGGGAGACCTCTTTTTCAAGGGCCGTGATCTGAGCGCGAAACTCATGCCCCTGATTGAAATGTCGTGTGAAGGTGGCAAAAACGGTCATTAAGAGAACGGTCAGCCCCAAACAAAAAATAATGAAAACCGCAGATTGATTTTTCATAGGAGAACTATCGGCAGAAAGGCCACACTAAGAGAGGCCTTAGCCTCAATCGTAGACAAAAGTCTGTTCTTTTCGTAAGCGACAAGATCTCAGTCTGAGACGCTTTACATTTTGAGCGGAGCCGGCATTCCCAACAATGCCATCCCCTCGCGCAAAGTCGTGCCGACGGCTAAACTCAGGGCCAAACGGACATCGCGCAAGGCTTCATCCTTTTCCTGACCAATGGGACACTCATGATAGAAAACATTGAACTTTTTCGCGAGCTCATAGAGCGCACTACACAGCGCCGCCGGCTTAAAATTCTCAGCGGCGAGGGCGACCGTGGTATTAAAATTAAACAACAACTGCATGAGCTGCCGTTCGCTAGCGTGGGTCAATAGCGCCCACCGAGGCTCATTCTGAGTCCGCGCAAATTTGCGTCCTAAACTGAGGATGCGCGCATGGGAGTACTGAATAAAAGGCCCGGACTCCCCGTCTAACTTAAGCCATTCATCCATCTCAAAGACAATTTTCTTATTCGTATCCATCCGAAGCATGCCGTAAAAAATAGCACCCTTCGCCACTTGAGCCGCAACCGTTTCAATTTCCGCCTTGGACCACTCTTCATTATAGCGACTTAAGTACGTGGTCTTCACATGCTGTTGCATCCGTTGCACAAGCTCCATCAGAGGAACAATATTTCCTTTGCGCGAGCTCATGGCACCATCGGGAAGCTCGACGTAATTGTACTGCAAATGAAAACAATCCTTTGCTTGCGCAAAACCCAGTTTATCAAGAACGCGAAAAACTTGCTTAAAATGCAAAGCCTGTCGCATATCGACAACGTAAACTGATTTTTCGATCTGCACATCTTGAAACTTATGTCGCGCAAGAAGCAGATCTTTGGTGGCATAGAGTCCTGTTCCGTCACTTTTCAGCAGCAGGCAAAATCCTAAATTCTCTGTCTCTAAATTCATCCCGATCGCACCCTCTGACTTTTCAAGTTTGCCTTGGGCATAGAGTTCGCGCACCCATTGGGCCGAAGGGGCATCCATTGTCGATTCAAAGTACCACTCATCAAAGGACACGTCCGCCCAGGCATAGACTTGTTTCATCAGACTGATGGACCACTCGCGCGTTTCTTTCCAGAGTTCAAAATAAGGCCCCGCTCCGGCCTCGAGTTCTTTCAGAATCGCCGTGAGCTCTTGCCGATTGGTTTCTTCCAGTGAAGAACCCAGCTGATCTTCGAGCAGCAAACTGCCCTTGGAGTACATTCGCCCCAACCACTCCCCTCTCCCCTCGGCAGGGACAGGTTCGCGATTGTGTTTTTTCATGTACCACAAGCATTTCGCCACGTGGGTTCCCATATCACCGGGAAATGTAGAGGAGACAATATCTCGGCCCGCATAGCGCTGCATCCGCACCAGCGCGTTTCCTAAGGAAAGGTTTCGCATATGTCCCACATGCAATTCCTTGTGCGTATTGGGTTGTGAGTATTCGATCATCGTTTTAGGAGACGCCGAAAGAAGTTTCTGTTTAAAAAAACCTCCCTCCAAAATAGGGGCTAAAACTTCACGCCCCAAACAGTCCGCCGAAAAGGACAGATTCACGTAAGGTCCCGCGGCTTCCGCTTTGACCAAATCGGCATCGAGAGATAGATTTTTTGCTATCTCGGCCGCGATCTGCGGCGGTCCTTTTTTGAGGGCTTTTGCTAAAATAAAACACCCATAGGCCAAATCACCCATGATGGACTGAGGGGGCTCCACCAAGGCCCGGTAAATTTCTTCGGACGAAAGATTTTGCGACATCGCCTGCAGGGCCAAAGCCAATTTTTGAGTCGCGATCCACCGAATTCGATCGTGCAAAATCATGATTTTCTCCCTGTCAACAGCAAAGACCGACCTCTTCTGGCGATAAAAACAGTTTTTTTAAATTAACAAATTTTCGCATCATTTCCAATGAAAATGGCCTTGATTATTTGCCCTTCCAAACTTAGCTTCTAGCACCTCGTTCCTTTGAAAGACCGGAGTGTCCCCATGAATAAAGCTCAGCTCATCGATTCTGTTGCCGAACGCACCAAAACGACAAAACTCCAGTCCGAATTGATTTTAGATGCCACCCTTGAGGCGATTCAAAAGGCCCTCTCCCGTGGCGAAGAAGTTAAACTGGTGGGTTTTGGAACATTCTCTTGCCTCAATCGCAAAACCCGCGTGGGTCGCAATCCGAAGACAGGCGAAACCGTCAAAATTCCGAGCGCTAAAGTGCCCCGCTTCAAAGCTGGAAAAGATTTGAAGTCAAAAATCAAATAGCAGGATCGTCCGGTGGAGATTCAAGCTGGGCTTGAAATTCGACGCGATCACGCAGACGCACCCAGCCGCTGAGAGTAGGCTTCCAAATATAGTGATCTGCCGTCACCTGACCCGAGCGGAGCATCTCCCGAAGTTGTAATGTCCTATAAGGGCCTTCTTGCTTTTCCCGCAGCAACACCCAGTCCACTTGCTCGGCTTCTATGCCTTCTTTGATATCCTGAAAAGCCGGAAAAAGACGGGATTCAAAGAATCGCCAATGAAAAGCAGGTTTCCACTCGTCGGTTGTTTGGTTGAATAAAAAATCCTGCGGGCTAATTTCACCGCGACGAATTTTTAGCCGAATCTCTTCCAAACTGAAAGGTCCTTGGGGCTTCAGGTTTTGACCGAGGTACCAACTCATAATTTCTCCCTTTTACTACGAAAGGGAACCGGCAACGACTCCACGATTTCAAGCATTTCATAATAAACCTCGGCAAATCCAGGATCATCCATTCGCTTCTGCAAAAGGTTGAGAAGGGTCGCGGAGGAAATCAATCTCTTGCGATAACCAAAATAAAGTCGTTCGCCTAGAATGCCGCCCAATAAAGAGGCCGATTGCATATAGATCCACTTTTTTTGCGGCTGATAAGTCCGTGGCGGAGCCGCCCGCCCTGTCAAAACCAAAAGCTCGTGCATTTTCTGCGACAGCGCAAGCTTCAAAGGATCCTTCGCAGTGCCCTCCGGACTGCGCGCGGCGAGCGAGGCCTTGAGGTCCGCGATCGTATCTGTTTTGCGCTTATGATTTATAATCTTCGAACCGAAATAGGCCACGGCCTCGATCCAGATTTGCGCGAGAAATTCGTCGGGCATCGCAAAGGAAAATCGCTGGCGCTGCGCCAGACTTCCTTGCACAAATTGCATGGCTAAGGTCGCCGCATGATTCACCGAAGCCCGCGCGAGATAACCCACGCCCATCTCCGGCAGATAAAAAGAACGCCCTTCCTCGATCATGCGCTCCAGCCATTGACGTTGTTTGAGAGAGTAAACATCTTCGACCTTCTTCCAAAAAAGAGGGTCCTGGGCCGTGTACACGGCAATGCGATCCAAAGAAATTTTTGCACCTAATTCTTCAGCAATGATTTTGACGTAACGAACCACATGATCCGTATAATCCAGAACATCATCCGAGAGCTCAACATCGTAGGCTTGTTCCAGATAGAGAAGGTAATTTTGCCACTTCACCCAAGGCGGAACGCTCAACAGACAATAATCCTGCCGCGAGAGCTTAACGACATCCACCGAAGTTTCCATATCCTTAGCCAACAACTGAAAATAAATGCGCTCAGCGTTTTGAAAAATTCGCAGGGTCTTTTTCTCAAAAGCACTTCCCATCACGCGGTAGATCTCCTGGGGCAAATGCTTCTTCGCTAAATGCAAATCCCCATAAATCGTATAACAAATCCTCTCGGGGTGCTGTTTCAAAATATCGCAGATTTTTCGTGCGGCCACCTGATCACGAATTTTAAGACCCACCGCTGAGTATTTTGCGACCTCCTGATTGAGGCCATAAACGGGAATTTTATGTTTCTGCGCCCAGCGCAACAGGGGACGGTAGTTCTCCCAAGGAAATCCCCAACGCGCCTCCCATTTTATTTCGGCTAGAAATTCTTTTTCTGTTTTTTTACCCTGCAGATAACTCTCGAGCAGAGCCTGGTCCTCGACGTAAAAACATTCTAAAGCTAAGACGAAGGGTGCCGTGCGCGAGAAAGCGGTCAAGAGACGCAGTTGCGATTTCTGCGATTGCTGAAGAGCATGAAAATCGCCCATCAAAACCAAACGAGAGCTGCGGATTTTTTCGATCAATTCAGCTTTTTGCGAGGGTACCCAGCGACGGACGAATTCTCGCTCATAGTCCTTCCGATAGCGAATCAAATCCTTGGTTTCTCGACCTAGACGATGCTGAACTTCGGCTTCCGTTTGCCGGTAAAGTTCTTTACGAATGTTTAGCCACTTCTGAAGTTGCTGCTGATGACTCAATGATTCGTCCTTAAATTTTTATTATTGTTCCACATAAAACAATTTGATTTCAAGTTCGTTTATGGGTTTCAATGGGGCATGAAAAAAGATAAATCCCTCAGCTTGGCCGTGCTCTTTTCACTTATTAGCGTCGGGGTTCACGCTTACCTCAGTTCCCACTACTATGACTTGAAGTTAGGCGCGGCGAGTGGCGGCTCTTTTTGCAACATCAATAGTTACTTGAACTGTGATGCCGTGACGGCGAGCAAGTACTCGACTTTTTTAGGCGTCCCCATGGCTATTTGGGGTTTCTTTACGAACTTGATCGCCGCTTATATTTTTAGCGTGGCTCGCTTTAATTTGAGTGCGGACAATGAGCGAACAGCCCGTTACGGATTTGTTTTTTCTTTGGCTATTTTTGCAACCTCTTTGATTATGGGAAGCATTTCGCTCATCCTCATTGGCAACATCTGCCTTTTCTGCGTTAGTGTCTATGTTCTGTCATTTTTAACATTCGTCACTGCAGGTTTTGGAATTCGTTGGAATATTAAAAGCTTAGCGAGAGACATTAAAGATCTTTTTAAGACTCAAAAGTGGATCCTCGGCTGCCTTATTGCGATCCCGGCCTTTTCCTATACAGCCCATTCGATGATTCTTGAAAGCCATGGCTTCAGTAATATTGCAAAACTCGTCAATGAGAAAATCGCCTACTGGCAAGTCGCGCCCGAACAAAAGTTTGATCCCACTCAAGGCCTTATTCTTCAGAAGAAAAACGACACTCCCGTCGTTATGACAATTGTTGAGTTTGCTGACTTTCGCTGCCCCCACTGCCGCGATGCCTACCCCGCCCTACACGCTTTTACCGAATCCCATCCTGATGTCCGTCTGATTTTCAAACCCTTTCCTTTGGACGGGACTTGCAATGCCGCCCTGACAGGTGGCGATGGCATCTCCTGCGCCCTCGCCTTCATCACTCAATGCGCTGAAAAAATAGGCAAAAAAGGTTGGCAAGTTCACAATTACCTTTTCGACAATCAAGAGACCTTCCGCTCCCTTCCCCTGGCGGCAGCAGCCGACAAAGTTTGCGCAGAAAATGGATTAAATTGCGACGAACTTAAAACCTGCGCGAAGAGCGATGAAACGGTGTTAGAAGTTAAGAATTTAGCCAGCGAAGGTGCAGCCGCGAAAATCCAAGGAACTCCCAGTATTTTTGTTAATTCAAAGATTCTGAGCGGAGGCCAGCTTTTACCTATTTTAGATGAAGCCTATCGCAAGATTAAAGGCCTATAGCCTTAAAAATCCAATCCACACTTTGCATAAAGCTATCTTCAAAAACGATGACCCCTGTCCGGGCGAGTCCTCGGAAGAACTCAGCACCGAAGGCCGTCAATAGAATGAGGAAGCCTGCAATCCAAGCCGCCTTGACAACATAAACAATGGAGCGAGTATCTTGGACTTTTAAATTGCGTTCAATTTTCTCTATGGTTTTCAAGACATTTTGCAATTCTCGAAAGTGTTCCTTGTACTTTTCACGCAGCTCATATTGCTTCGAGCGGGTCAGCGAATTGATTCCGGGGAAATTTCTTTTTGTTTTAATCGCGTAGATCAAGTCAATCGAGTGATGAACGAATCTCTCGACCTTGGGTTGGAACGTGGGATAAACCGAAGGCCCCTCTAAAACGCCTCGCAACTCGGCAATGGCCTGGTCATATTTTTCTTCAAGAACCCAGCGTAAGACAAGGAAACGTAAGGAGTCTGATCGACCCATTTCGACAGAATCGACAGACATTGCAAAAAGTTCTTTTTTCTCGAGCTGAGCAGCAGCACCCATGGTTCTTTATCGGAGAAAAAGAACAAATAATGAAGGTTTTAGCCAGCAGAAGGTCTAGTCCTAAGCCGAAGGTTTGATTTTTCTGGCCCATTTTGAGATGATAACGAATAAGGACCTAGACTTCATGGAGGAGGGCTATGGAACTCGACACGCTCGATTTTATACACGAAAAAACGAAAGAGATTGGAAAGATTCCCCTTCCGGATGAAATGCCGCGAAGACAGGATCTTAGTCAATTGCCTCGAGAGATTCTCAAGTCAAGTACCGTTGAAAATCTCATTTCACAAAATGAAGACCTGATGGCTCGCCTCACCGTGGCCCTGCGCCGTCTGTCGATTCTAGAACTGGAAAATCAAAAAATAAACGATGAAGCCAATAGGTTTCGCATGTCCCAGTCGGCCACTGCGGATCAAATTCTTATTTTTAAAGAAAAAGACAATATTTGGAAATCAAAGCTGACTTTTCTCGAAAAGCAAACCGAGGTCTCCGCCGAAAAAGTTCGGGCCTATGCAGAGCAATTCAAGAGCTTGAACGATAAAATAGCCCGTTCAGAAGCAGAACTTGAGCGCCACCGCAAATACCAGGAACGCATCAAAAATCAAGTGAAGCCCTATATTTCCCAACTCAAGGAATATGCGCGGGCCCAAGACGTTAAGAACCAGGAACTCACTCAAGAAATTGAAAAACGCGAAGCCCAGGCGCGCGACCTTCGTCACCAGATGATCGACGTGACCAAACACTCCCGTCTACAGGTGGAAATGTCTGAAAAAAAGAAGGTGGAGCTCACCGGCTTTTACGAAGATCAACTCAGTCGACTTAAATCCGAAGTCGGCCTTTTGCAAGAAAACCAACGCGATCTCGAGCTCAGGTCGATCAAGCTCAGCAAAGCCCTCGAGCGCCAGGATCAGCTTGAAAATGAGCTCGTTGAAATGGGTCGAAGCAAAGAGGATATGCGCGTTCGCCTCGACAAAGAAGTGAACCGCCTGCAGGAGCGCGTGGGCGAACTCAGCCGTCATAATCAAAAATTGGGCATTGAACATGCGGATCTTCAGGTGCGCGTCGTCGATGAACAAAAGCGCGTGACGCAACTTTCAGGCGAAAATAGCCAATTGCATGAGCAAATTGAAAGCTTACGTTATATGTGGACCGCAAAAAATGAAGAGGCAGATAAGCTCAAATCCGCCTTGAGCTCACTCGAAAAATTAAATCTGGAGCTGAGTCAGAAAATAAATGACCTGCGGCAGATTAAATAATTTCTGCTGAAACCGTCTTGAAACTTAAAAGAGCTTTCTCCAAATTTTCGTGCATTTCGAGAGGCTTCGCCTGGCCATAGTGGCCAAAAAGACGCTGAAAATCAGAATTGACCCCCGTCATTTTCACTTCACAATGGCAGTTGATCTTCAATTCATCCATCATCTGAAACAAAGTTTGAATGCCGCTGGATCCCACAAAGTTCAAAGCATTTAAGCAAAAAACCACTTTGATATTCTGAAACCGCTGCAGGCAAGCTTGTCGCAGAAAAGCCGCCTTTTCAATATCGACGCGACCACTTAAAGAAACGACCGTAACCTCGCCCTGTAAAGACACTTGTGCGTTCATGAAAGTCCTTCCGATGTGTAGACTTTATCGGCAAAAAAAATCACTTTTTTAGATGACTGAAGGCCTAGTTTTATTCCTACAATAGGACCGTGTATTCAAGACCTAGACCTCTGATTCAAATCCTCTCGGCCCTCAGCATTTTTTTGCTGAGTTTTTACTTGAGCAATAAGGCTCTTGCAGAAACTCTCGTGCCTCCTTCGGGCGGAGCCGCGAAAATGCAAGGCATCCTGATGAATGCCGATTCCATGGAAAAGGACAGTGTCAGTGAAACCATGGTTTTGCAGGGACATGTTCAAATCGTTTATCAAGGTCAGCATCTGACCGCCGATTATGCGAAGGCGAGTCTTCGCTCACGACAGATCGATCTCATTGGTCACGTCGAAATTATCACCGCGAAAACCACCGCGGGTGGCGAAGAGATCAAGCTCGACTACGAAACCAATACGGGTCTCATTTACAATGGCTACGTGCAATCTGGATCCGTCAGTTTTCAAGGTCGCCTTTTGCAAAAAACCGGCGAGGACGAGTATTATGTTCTCGACGCCGACTATACGGCCTGCACCAACTGCCCCTCGACATGGAGTTTTACTGGCGGCACCATACGCGCGGAATTAGGGGGCTATGCCTATATTCGAAATTCTTGGATGCGCGTGGGTGGCGTTCCCATTTTTTGGTTTCCCTATCTGATCATTCCCCTCAAAAGCGAACGACAATCGGGACTTTTGACCCCAGGATTTGAAAACTCCAATACCGGGGGGTTTGCCTTTTCCCAGCCTTATTTTTGGGCCATTTCCAGAAACACCGACGCCACCCTGACGTTGAAAAATTACTCCTTGCGGGGCCTCAAAGAATTGGGCGAGTACCGCTACGTTCCCAATGAAAATAGTCTCGGCACTCTCAGCGTCGCCGCGATCAACGATCGGGTTTTTAAAAACGAAGACCGGGTCAATGCCTTTCGTACACCTCAAGAGAAGAACCAAGATTTCACCCGCTGGTTTACCCGTTATGACCACTACTACGAACTGCCCGATGGAGTTGTACAAAGAGCTCACCTTAATTTCGCAAGTGACTTGGAATACGCCAAGGACTTCCCGCTGGAGACGATGAATTTTGGCGATTCGGCCATGGAAAATCGTGTTTCCGTCACGAAAAACACTCAGAGCCAGCACTATAGTTTCGAAGGCGATTACTACGTGAATATGCTGCATTCAAATCCCCTCGCGCCCAACGATGATGCCGTTCATCGCTTACCTGAATTGCACTTTGCCCAGACTCCGCAAAACATTGGTCGCTCGGACTGGCTCTATTCAATGGATTTGGACTACGTCGATTTTACTCGCTCGGGACCGGGCTATGACAATCTCAATAGCCCCACCACCGTTTCGGGAACGACGATTCGCACCACTCCCTATACTTGCGCCCATTCTACAAATCCGGCCGATCCGAACGATCCTAACTATGATCGCCGCGGCGATTGCCAAAGACAGTACAGATCCTATGATCCCTCTCGCGATCTGATTCGCACAGGTCAGCGTTTTGATTTTCAGCCCTCGATTTACCGCTCTTTCAAGCCCATTGAAGGGGTCGATATCACGCCTAAATTTTCTTATCGCGAAACTCATTATGAATTTAATGTGGGCGAAGATCCCACCAATGTCCGTCGTTACGTTCGTACAGAACTCGACAATCGCATGACATTCAGTAGCGTTTACGGAGACGTGCAAGACCCCACTGCCTCACGCTATAAACATGAAATCGTCCCTGAAATCACTTACTCCGTCATCCCGTGGTTAGACCATAAGTCCCATCCCTTTTTTGGCTTTAATCAGCAAACCGAATCGCCATTTACCTCGCGCGACAGCATCAGTGACGGAGATTTAGGAAGTCCCTACGGATTGCAATTTGATTACAATGATCGCATCGCTGACCGTAATCTTGTGACCTTTGCTCTGACGAATAAACTGGTTGAAAAGAGATGGGTGAACAATCGCCCCGAATATCGGCAGATCGCCTCTTTCCGTCTAGCTCAATCCTACGACGCCTATCAAGACGCCGAGGGGGGCGCAAACAAAGAGGCCTGGTCTGATATATCGGCGACGATCGACGTGCGCTTGGATCACTTTCAAACCTACTCCACTTTTAATTATTTCCCGAGTCAAAAAGTCACCAACACATCTTCGCGCGTACGCCTGCTGAATGATTACGGCCAGTTCCTCCAACTTGGTCTGACGAAGACCTATCCCATTGTGCCGGGCCAGGATCCAGACACCATTCACCGTACCGAGGACTATACATTTTCGTCGGGATTCATTTCGCGGTATCTCAACCTGATGGGTCGGATCGTTTATGACGGTAACTACGCCAATTCGGATAGCCACAAAACATTAAAATCCTGGGCCTACATTGCTCAGTTTAAACCCCCGGGTGACTGCTGGCTCATCACCTTCATTCAGGATCAAATCACCGGTGGGGATACAACTTTTAAAATGAGTTTTGAATTCACTTTCGATGGCATTCCGAAAGTGCCTCTTCCACCCGAAGCCCTGGATGCCTTCGGATTTTAGAATTGAGGATGTCAAAAACTGGCAAAATGAAAGAGCAACTGAGCGCCCTTGACTTGACGATCTTTGAATAGAGGTTCGAGTGAGGCATAGGGATCCATTTTCACCCGTTCGGGTTCCTCATTGAGTTTGTAGAGCCCATAAGCAATTCCACCGTAAAGCCCCAGCGAAGCCCCTTGAGCGATATGACTCGTCTGCTCATTCGGTCGATCGCTCGCGACCACGGTGACAAGCCCGGCGGCCGCACCACCCAAAGTTCCGTAGGCGCAGTTCTTCAAAAATCCCTGGAGGTCCGAAGCGAAAGCCCCGGAACCTAAGAAGAATGAAAATAAAATCAAAATGAATTTTGCCACGGCCATCCTCAAGAAAAGGTCCACTTGAAAATGCTAACTGGAAATGTCTTCGATCACAAGAACATGTCCATCGTCTGTCACAAAAGCCCAGTTCATCTCGATCAAACGGGTGGTTCTACTTTGCAAATAATCATAGGCCCGAAAGAGACGCCCTTTCTGCTTTCGCCCGATGCGATGGGGGAGAAAATCAAAGCTCGTCAACGACTTCACTTCGACCAGGAGCAAAGTTTTTTCATCTTTTTGAAAAACCAAGTCCACTTCGGCAAAAGGAGTGCGCCAGCGTTGCTTCAGAAGTTGGAGCGAGTGGAAATGGCGGATGACCTGAGCCTCGGCCCAAAGTCCTTTTTCATAGGAAGAATTCTTTGACTCCGGCGAAGCTTCTCCGGTGGTGTTTACAGGGACCGTGGACTTGCAGATTTTTTTTATGGGCGGGGGTGCCGTAACCTTTGTGGGTTTGAAACTCATAGGCCGGAAACTCTTCTCCGATGCTCTTCATTAATTGATCCCTCGTCACCTTAGCGACAATGGAGGCCGCCGAAATCAAGGCCACGCGCAAATCCCCTTTAATCACGGCCGTCTGCTGAAAATCTGGCATCTGGGGAATCTTAAAATTTCCATCCACCAGCAGATGTCCCGCCTGGATATTTAATTTCTCGACGGCCCGGCGCATGGCAAGCAGAGAGGCTTGCAAAATATTGAGCTCATCTATTTCTTCAACGGTCGCAAAACCAAGACCCACATGATGTTCTGCCAAAATAAGTTGCGAGAGTTCTTCTCTTCGCTTCTCGGAAAGAAGCTTCGAATCCGTCACCGCGGACTGCCCTTTTGTTGAACGAAAAATCACCGCCGAAGCGTAGACCGGACCGGCAAGACATCCCCGCCCGACTTCATCCACGCCCACCACGGGTGCCGGCGCAAATTGACGCCAGTCAATGGGAGAGGGTTTTCCCTCCGCTTGCTTTTTCATGATGCCACCTCAAAACGGCAAAAAAAAAGCTTCGTTTTTACGAAGCTTTTAAATAAAATATTTTAAAGTAAAAAAGATAATTTTTTAAGCATCAGCCTTTTGCACAGCCGCTAATTCAGATTCAATTTTAGCTGCTTTTCCATCCAAACCGCGCAGATAGTACAGCTTTGAACGACGAACTTTACCGATAGAAACAAGTTCCACACGGTCTAAAGCAGGACTTGAGAATGGAAAAGATCTTTCGACGCCCACACCCGCAGAAATTTTGCGAACGGTGAACGCACGTGAAGAACCAGAACCTTGAAGTTTAGTAACGATGCCTTTGTAAACCTGAACGCGCTCTTTTTCGCCTTCTTTAACTTTAACGTAGACGTTGACGGTGTCGCCCGAGCTGAATTCTTGAATGTTTTTATTAGCAGGTTTCTTAGAAACACGGCGAATGAGACTTGTTTCTTTCACTTCTGCTTTCGGGGCTTTAGAAGTTTTAGGTGCTTTGGTCGTGGTTTTCTTTGCAGCTTTAGCCATCTCAATTGTCCTTCTATTTAAAGAGAGAGGCAGAGTTACCATGGGCCCATCAGACGGTCAAGGCAAATACTGACCGCCGAGCGAACCGAAAGATGCCTGTAATCGTCAGGAGGCGCCCCACGAATGCTCTCTAAAACCCCGGAACAGCTACGCATCAGTTCCTCTGTCATTCCAAAGCCTGTGCCAAAAAGAAGAAAAACCGGCTTTTTTTGCACATGCATGACTTCACGTAGGCCGGAAAAGCTATAGGTAGGGACACCCTCCACCGAACGCGCGTGGGTCGCCATGGTCAGAGCCTCGGGTACACCCCAATGGGCCAAGGCCTGTGTGATATTTTCGGCCGTTTGAACCTGGGTCAAGGCAGTCCTACGCATGGGGTTAAATTTGGATCCCACGCCGGTACGCCAGTGATCTAAAACTCGATCCACAAACATCAGCTGCTCTTTCATCGGATGGATAATGTAATATTTTTCGACGCCAAAAACCCGCGAGGCCCGCGCGATATCGTGAATATCGAAATTGGTGACATTGGTTGCGACGGTCTTTTTGAGGCGATCATAAATGGGATAATGAACAAGGCCCACGGCGAGGCGAGGGACGTAAGCGTGATCAGACATCTTCATTTTTCCAATCTATTTTTTTTAATCCCAGGGCATTTCTATCCGCAGGACTGAGAGCTTCGTCAAATTCTTCCAGCTGCTGCCGCAAAGTTTTTTTCCCACGCGCAAGAGCTTGCGAGTGAAGTTTTATGTAACGCTTGAAAAGATCAGGGCGTTTTGCCCGCGTCACCAAAAGCGAGAGCATTTTTTTCCATTGGGCGATCAGGGCATGATTTCCAGAAAGCAAAACGTCCGGCGCCGTTTCGCCTTTGAACTCACGCGGACGAGTAAATTGCGGCTGCTCGAGAAGTCCTTCTGTAAAGCTATCCTTTTCGCTGGACTCTTCATGACCTAAGACCCCAGGAATAAAACGCGAAATCGCCTCGGTGACGACGAGAGCGGCGATCTCCCCGCCCGACAAAACGTAATCTCCGATCGAAATTTCCTCATTCACATAGTGGTTGATGATCCTCTGATCAATGCCCCCGTAACGACCACAGATCAGAACCAAATGGGTCTGGAAGCCCAGCGTCCGGGCTTTTTGACTGGTCAAGGTTTCACCCTGCGGCGAAAGGTAAACCACATGGCTTTCCGGTCGTAAAACGGCCTGTAAGGTCTGCTCTAAAACCTCGGGCAGCATGACCATTCCGTCTCCGCCGCCGAAGGGACGATCGTCCACGCTGCGATGCCGATCCCTGGTGAAGTCCCGCGGGTTTCGCGTTGAAAGGGCGAGCAGATTTTTTTTGAGAGCCTGCCCCAGAAGTCCGTGCTGAACGGCCTCTTCAATCATCTGCGGAAACAGGGTCAGGATTTCAATCGACAGCATCAGGCCTTCTCAAGATCAAAAAGTCCCTCAGGAAGATCCATGACCAAGACTTTGTTTTTCCAATCGATTTTCTTAATGAAAGCTTCGACGAAGGGAATTTCAACATCTTTGCCCTCAGTTTTGATCACTAAAATATCGTGGGCGCCATTAAAAGAAAAAGCCTTCACCACGCCTAACACATTTTGTTCAGGATTCTTAAGTTTGAAATCAATGATTTCAGAAAGATAAATCGTCTCGCCCGCCTTCGAAACCAACAACTCTTCAGGGATGGAAAACTCGGCGGCCTTCCATTTGTCCGCTTGGGTTCGGTCATTGATGAAAGGAGTCTTCAATAAAAACCCGAGCTTAAAGGGCTTAACGGAAGTCACTTCTAGATCAGGCGCGCTCTCCGTTTTAGACTGCAGGGAAAAGCTTTTCAACTGCTTCAACCAAGAAATATCCCCCGAAAACACCATCACGTACAGATCACCCTTGAGTCCATGGGCCTCTTTTACTTTTCCAACTAACTTCATTACTCCGCCTAGCTTTTGCCTCTCTTTTTGAGGTCTTTTTTACGCGAATCATTTGCCTGATTCAGAAGCTTTTTAATGAGATCTCTCTCAAGTAAAAAAAAAGGGTTGCTGACACAACCCTTTTCTTGAAATTTCTTGGCTTTTAAAAACTATTCAACAATATCCAGGTGATAACGTTTGTTCAATTTTGTCCCCGCCGCGCGGATGATCGTTCTCATGGCCGCTGCCGTTTTACCCTGCTTACCAATCACTTTACCAAGATCTTCTTTATCGACCTTCAAAGCCAACAAAGTTGTCTGCTGACCAGGAATTTCATCCACTTCAACATTCTCCGGCTTATCAACCAGAGCCTTTGCCATGAATTCAACAAGCTCTTTCAAGCTATCCATACTTATTCCCCCTTAGCTCTTCCCACTAGCTCTATCCAAAATTTAATCGGGTTTAGCCGAGAATCCAAACAAATTATTTAGTTTGGGCCAGCTTGAGAACGTGCTTTACGCGGTCCGAAGGCAAAGCGCCTTTTTTAACCCACTCGTTGAGTTTGTCGACGTTCAGTTCAACTTTTTTATCTTGCCCACGGGGAGTCGGATTGTAAGTACCTAAAATATCAAGGAATTTACCAGTCACGTAACGGCGAGAATCTGCCACGGTGATACGGTATTTAGGTTCGTGTTTTGTTCCCATACGAGCCAAGCGAATAACAACTGCCATTTCATAACCTCTTGTGATGTGACTATGCCAACTCAACTTTCGAAGGCAAGATCCACTGGTTTAATTGTATCTCTTAATAATATCAAGCATTAAAATGGGAACTTCATGCCCCCGCGACCCATTCCCATTTTCATCATTCCGCTCATCATCTTTTTCGCATCCTCAAACTGCTTCACCAGTTTATTGACGTCCTGAACTTGGGTCCCACTCCCCAAGGCAATGCGCTGTCGACGCGAAGCATTTAAAATCTTATGATTCTGCCGCTCCTTCACTGTCATCGAACGAATGATGGCTTCGATCTTTTTCATCTCGGCATCCGGCGGAGTCATATTTTTCATCTGCTTCGACAATTCACCCATACCGGGTAAAAGCTTCAAAATACTTTCAAAGCCTCCCATTTTTTTGAGCTGCTGGATCTGCGCGAGAAAATCGTCCAGGGTGAACTCATTGCGCATCATTTTTTTGGCCGATTGGAAGGCGGCCTTTTCATCCATGACCTCTTTGGCTTTTTCAACCAAGGTCAGGACGTCACCCATATCGAGGATACGCCCCGCTAAACGGTCCGGATGGAAGAGCTCTAAGGCTGAAACCTTTTCACCAACACCTAAAAATTTAATCGGAATTCCAGTGACTTCGCGGATGGATAGGGCCGCCCCCCCACGGGCATCCCCGTCAACCTTCGTGAGAACCAGGCCGGTCAGACCGAGTTGCTTATGGAAACCCTCCGCCACATTGACGGACTGCTGCCCCAGCATCGCGTCGGCGACCAGCAGGATCTCTTGCGGAGCCCAGATTTTTTGCAAAGTTGAAAGTTCCTGCATCAGCGCTTCGTCAATTTGCAAGCGGCCCGCCGTATCGACGATGACCACTTCAACAAGGTTATCCTTCGCCCATTTTTTCGCGAGCTCCAAAATTTCTTCAGGCTTTTGCCCGGGCTGCGTCGGGAAGACGGGAAAGTTATTTTGCTTTCCCAAAGTTTGCAGTTGCTCAACCGCTGCGGGACGGTAGATATCGGCTGGAATCAAACCCGGTTTTTTGCCTAACTTCGTGCGGATGTAAAGAGCGAGCTTGGCGGAAGAGGTGGTTTTACCTGCCCCTTGCAAACCCACCATAAAAATCACCGCGGGATTTTCCCGCACATTGACGTCGATAGCCCCCCCACCCAAAACGGCCACCAATTCGTCATGCACGATCTTCACGAACATTTGCCCCGGATTGACGTTAGCGAGAACTTCTTGGCCGAGGGCCTTGGCTTTGACCTTATCGACGAAACTTTTAACAACCTTGAAGTTCACGTCGGCCTCGAGGAGATTGAGGCGGATCTCTTTGATCACCTCTTCGACATTGGCCTCTGAGATTTTATTTTGGCCACGCAATTTTTTAAGACTGGCGGTCATTTTATCCGAAAGATTTTCAAACATAAGAAGCTACCTTCCGCGCCCCGCGCGCCGAATCTTTAGACCAGGCTTGGTCTACCAACGTTGGAAAGAACCTCGTTTGAGGCTGTACCAAGCGCTGACGTAAAAAACAATAAAGCCAATAAAGGAAATCACCATCGAATGCAACAGATCCACGTCGCTCACACCCAAAACACCGTAGCGAAGGCCGTTGATCAGATAAAGCAAAGGATTGATCCGCGAAAGCGCCTGCCAAAAAGGATGCAGATTTTCGATGGAGATAAAAACCCCGCCTAAGTACGTCAGTGGCAAAAGAATGAAGGCCGAAAAGGCACTCAACTGATCAAAAGTGCTGGCCCAAAAGGCCACGGTGATGCCCAGCTGACCAAAGATCAGCCCTCCCACGGCAACAAAATAAATCAGAACAAAGGGATGCGCAACAGCGAGCCATTCACCTTTTTCAAAGTAAAAAAACAAGGCGCCCACGATGTAAGTAATCACGGCGACGAGGGCGCCACGCACGAGGCCGCCCAAGCTCATCGCCCAGATGATTTCTTGATTGGTGATGGGAGCCACCCGCAGATCCTCGAGATCTCCCGAAAATTTAGACGAGACGATCGACGAAGAGGTATTTTGAAAGGCGTTGTTCATCAAGCCCATCATCATCAAACCCGGAATCAAAAAAGCCAAATAGGGAACGCCACCATGGGTCTGCATCTGGGCACCGAGAGAGACGCCAAAAACCAGCAGATATAAAAATGAACTAATAAAAGGCGTGACGATGGTCTGCACGATGACTTTGAGGAAGCGCGCGATTTCACGACGAAAGAGGGTCCAGAAGGCAATCATGCGAGCCCCTTTGCCACTTCGGCCGGTCTTTGCAGAATTTTTAGGAAGGCGTCCTCGAGACTGCCCTCTTGCACGCGGATGTCCGCGATGGCATCGGCCGGAATTTCTAATTGCTGCATCAACTCACCCACGGTCATTTTTTGCGGCAGGACGAAACGGTACTGTCGCTCGTTCTGCTCAGCCAGCAGATCCGAGTGCAAGGCCAGCTGACGATTGAGAGTCAATAAAACCGTGCGGTGACTCAACTGAGAAATAACGTCCTTCGTTTTACCGAGGAACTCGAGCTTGCCGCGATTGATGATGCCCACACGGTCGCAAAGGCTTTCGGCCTCTTCCAAATAATGCGTCGTCAGCAGAATTGAAACGCCTTCCTTGCGCAACTCTTCGACGAAGACCCACAGGCTCTCACGTAGAGAGATATCTACACCCGCCGTCGGTTCATCGAGCAGAAGCAATTTGGGATTGTGAACCAAGGCCTTCGCGATCATCAGACGGCGCTTCATCCCGCCCGAAAGCTGCTTTACTTTTTTGTGGCGGTGATCCCACAGAGCTAATTTGTGAAGTAAAAAATCAATCCGCTCTTTATTGCGTTTAAATCCGTAGTAGCCGGACTGAAATCGCAGAATCTCTTCCACATCGAAAAAACCAGAAGTGATCACTTCTTGGTGGACCACTCCCAGCATTTTTTTTGCTTCGCGGGGCTGATCGGCCACTTCAAAACCAAAGACCTTCACCGAGCCTGAGGTTTGATGTTCAAGCGTGGTGATTGTCGAAATGATTGTGGTTTTACCTGCACCGTTAGGACCCAAAAGACCAAAAACTTCACCCGGGTTCACGGTGAAGGTCACATCGTTTACCGCCCAAGCAGACGGAGGGGACTGATATGTTTTTTTTAAATTTTCTATGTTGAGCGGAAGATTGGACATTAGCGCGCTCTCGAAATGGAGGTGGCGAAATCCACGTCGGGATTTTCACGTTTAGCCCAGTTGAGATCCCACTCTTGGTTGAGCAGGATCACCGGTTGATCAATCAGATCACGGAAAATTTGGAAGCTGCCTTTGAGCTGATCCATCGCTTTTCCGTCGGGACCGCGGGGCCAACGGGCAACGCTGTAAGGAAGACGGTTGAGCTTCACCTCGAGGTTGTATTCATCTTGCAAACGATGCATCAGCACTTCAAATTGCAATTCACCCACGGCGCCGATGATGGGGTCCTGAGGACCGACGAGAGGGTCAATGAACAACTGAATCGCCCCTTCTTCCGACAGATGACGAAGAGCCTCTTGCATTTTTTGACGTTTTAATGCGTCCCGCACCGAAAGCTTCGCAAAGAGCTCGGGCGCGAATTTAGGAATATCTTCAAAATTAAGCTTCCCCGCAGACGAAATACAGTCGCCAATGGCGAAATTGCCGGTGTCACCGACGCCCACGATGTCGCCCGCGTAGGCTTCATCCACGGTCTCCTTATCGGCCGCGATGAACTGACTGGAGTAAGAAAGCCGCAACTCCCGATCCAGACGAGCGTGCTGGACCTTCATGCCGCGTTCAAATTTTCCGGAACAGATGCGCACAAAAGCGATGCGATCACGATGGCGACGGTCCATATTGGCCTGGATTTTAAAAACAAATCCCGAGAATCGTTGATCCAAGGGATCGACCATTTGATCGTCTTTCGTGCGACGGGGCTGCGGGCCCGGTGCAAATTCGCAGAAAAATTTCAAAAAAGTGTCCACACCGAAATTTTGTTTCGCAGAGCCAAAAGTCACGGGTGAAAGAGTTCCGTTCAAAAACTCTTCGACGTTGAAAGGCGGTAGGGCGCTTTCGATCAGGTCTAACTCTTCGATCACCTGATCGGCGGATTCTTTATCCAGGTAATCATAGAGAATTTTGTCGTCTTTGCCTTTAATGAAGGGAATGATTTTATACTCTTCCACCTCTTCACGGCGTTGATCGTAAATCCACAGTTCCTTGGTCAAGCGATTGTAAATCCCGCGGAAACGCTGACCGATGCCGAGGGGCCAGGTCACAGGATAGCATTGCATATTGAGAGTTTTTTCGACCTCGTCGATGAGGGTCAAAGGATCTTTGCCTTCGCGATCGAGTTTATTAACGAAGGTAAAAATAGGAATCTGCCGCAGGCGACAGACTTCGTAAAGTCTTTTGGTGCGCTCTTCGACGCCCTTCGCGACGTCAATCAGCATGCAGGCCGAATCCACCGCCATCAAAACGCGGTACGTATCTTCCGAGAAATCTTTATGACCGGGGGTATCCAGGAGGTTGACCCTTAGGTTTTGGTAATCAAAGGTCATCACCGAAGAGGTGATCGAAATTCCTTTTTGCCGCTCAAGCTCCATCCAGTCGGAGGTGACGGCCTTGCTCCCCTGCTTTCCTTTGACCTCCCCCGTTTCGTGGATGACGCCCCCATGGTAAAGAAGTTTTTCCGTGAGCGTGGTTTTTCCGGCATCGGGATGGGAGATGATTGCGAAGGTGCGACGTCTTTGAATTTCTTTTTGAATCTGTGGAGTTACGAGCATGCCCACGTTTCTATCGAAGGCGACGGGCCGAGGCAAGACTTATGCGAGGAGCTTCTGACTAACGCTTACCGGCTAAAAAGACTTGTCAGCTGCACAAAAATTCTTTATTTATTCACGCAACAAAAAATTCCACTCGGTTTGGAACCGAGATTAGAGGAAAAAATGTCCACGTCAGCAAATAGCTATTATGTTACGACTTTTTATCGATTCATCCCCCTACAAAATCTCACCCAAATCCAAATGGATCTCGAAAAAAAGGCCGACTCCTTGAATGTGAAGGGTTTGGTGATTTTAAGTCATGAGGGCTTTAACGCCACTTGTGCGGCTGAGGATTCGCATCAGTTGGTCCTATGGAAGAATTTTATCCGTTTGTATTTCAAAATACCGCAGTTGTTCTTCAAAGATTCGGTTTCGGATGTTGCGCCCTTCCGGCGTTTTAAAATCAAGGTCCGCTCTGAAATCGTCACGGCCGGAGTTCCCGACCGCGTGCCTCCCGAGGGACGAAATCATCACCTCACCCCGGCCGAGTGGCATCAAGTCCTGCAAGAGGAAAATGATTTCGTCCTGATCGATACCCGCAATTGGTACGAGTATAAAATCGGCACTTTCAAGGGCGCGCTCAATCCCGACATCGAGAAATTTACGGATTTCCCCGATTATATCGAAGCACAAGGTATTTCGAAGAATAAGAAAATGCTCATTTTTTGCACGGGGGGAATCCGTTGTGAAAAAGGAATTTTGGAGCTGCAGGAGCAAGGCTACGACAACGTTTATCAATTGGAAGGCGGTATTCTCAATTACATAAAAGAATTCCCGCGCGAAAAATTTGAGGGAGAATGCTTTGTTTTTGATCACCGTGTGGCTTTAGATCAAGATCTGCTCCCGTCAAAAACTTACGGCCTTTGCCCTCACTGCGGACAACCCAGTCATGTTAAAATCGTCTGCAAACGCTGTGACACGCAAGAGGCCCTGTGTGATGAGTGTGTGACGATTGATTTCAAAAAAGACACCTGTTCCAAAAACTGCGCCCATCAATATCAACTTTTCCCCGACCGTAAAGGACCTAAGCAACTGGTGCCTTTCGTCGTGGAGAAAATGCACGCTCAAGGAAAAAAAACGGAGCTCCCTCAAATCCAGGTGAGCCGGCGCAAAATGGTCATCGTGAACGGCAAGGGAATCGCGAAAACTTTTTCTTCTTGATGCTCGAGGCTCAGCAGTTCTTGTTAGGCAAGTCCGTTCAATGCAAGACCAACTCGACTTCGGCGCGGGCTTTGTTGCTGCCGAAATAACCGACGGCGTTTTCGCCGACGCGTGTGGTGTCGCCCTTGGTGTAGCGAGCGACGGCAAAGGCTCCTACAAGGGGCGCCCAGCGCGCCAAGCCTTCGCCCAAGAAACGTCGACCAATGCGGAGACCGACGCGTTCGCCGGCGCGCACGAGAAGATCCTGAATATTGGATTGGCCGTTGCTAAAAAGACAGAAGATCATGCTATCTCGATCCAACTGATCGTAGGTTCCACACAAATGAGCGATATCCGCAATCAATTGTGATTGCAGACGCCACACAACGATCATATCAGGCACGACGGTGAGCATGCCGAGCGGGCCTGGGGGCAGCGACAGAAGGCCCGACAGCGCGGCAGAACGGAAGCTTGCCTCTTTGATCAATTGAATGATTTGCAGAACAACGTCTCCTTCGGGAACCACCCGCGGCTGCGGAATATGGGTGACCAGATCAAACAGGGTTTCGCGCACCTGCTTTTCCAGCGTTGAAAAACTCATCGATTCCTTTTTCATTGGTCCTCCGATTTAAGAGATGCTTTGGCCCATATAAGATTTTGCAAAGGATAAAGACGACTTTGAAAAAGAGTTTGCCTCCCGAAGGCTCAGCGCATCGGTTTCTCTCTCTTTTCGTCCGCTTTCAACAGAATGACGCCGATCCAACTGGTCGGCAAGGGCATAGAGTTCTTCAAAGAAGGGAATCACCTGGGCTTGATTGGCCAAACGGTAATGGGCCGAAGTCTGGCCTTCGCCCACCTTGATCGAGCAGCCCGCAAAACCCAGGGCACGGAACATATCTTCGTCGGTACGATCATCACCCAGGCAAATATTAAAGGCCTGATCGACCGACGGCATTTGCAGAAGCCAACGAAGGAAATTCCCTTTATTGCACTCGACTGATTTCGCTTCGACAATTTTTGAACCCATCACCACCGCGACGGCTTCATTTGCAAGACCCACCTGAAGTTCGTCGTCTAGTTTTTTGGCTTGAAAGTCAGCAAAAACCGCGGGGGATTCACGATAATGCCAAACCAGGGCTGCTTCTTTTTTCTCAATGAAAGAAAACGGCACTCTTTCGCAATAGGCCTCCATCACACGTTCGACCTCCGAGTACCAAGACTGCACATCCGAAGAAATGCGACTTTGCCATTTCCCATCGGGCTTGCGGTAATAGGCGCCGTGCTCGGCGCCTAAAAAAACAGGCAAATCGCCAAATTGGCTTTGTAAAAATTCTCGCGATCTTCCACTCAAAATAAAAATATCCACTTTCGCGTTGAGTTTACGCAAAAGATTTTTAGTCGACTCAGTCAAAATGGCATTTTCGGGACGATTCATCAAAGACACGGTCGTGCCATCGTAATCTAAAATCAATCGCCATTTTTTATGGCTGCTTAAATTCTCCGAAAGCCGATCGGGCCAAGCTGTGCGTTGAGGCGAAAGCGAAAGGGTTTTTGACAGACGCTGCCGGTTGGCCAAATCAAGATCCTTTAGGAAGCCTTTCGCCCATTTCGTTGCCGAATAGCGTGACAGCACCGCCTGCAATCCTTCCATCCTCTTGCGCTTTTCTTCTAAGCTCATTTTGTAAGCCGCAAAAAGGGCATCTGCAATATTCTCGGCATCCCAAGGATTAATCACGAGGGCCTCACTCAGCAAAGAAGCCGCGCCGGCAAATTCGCTCAGAATCAAAACACCTGGGCGTTCAATATCCTGGCAAATGGCGTATTCAATCCCCACGAGATTCATTCCGTCTCTTTTACTGGTGATGAGCGCGCATTCCGCCCTTCGGTAGAGGGCTAAGAGATCGGTTTCCGCCACCGAATTGAAAATGTAATGAACCGGAACATATTCGGGTCGCGCAAATTCACCGTTGATTTGCCCAACCAGTTGGTCGATTTCTTTTTTAATTTTTATGTAGTAAGGAACTTTCTGCCTGGTCGGCACCGCCACCTGGAGCAAACTGATTTGTCCGATGAGTTCCGGGTATTTACGAAGCGCTTCTTGAAAGCCTTTGAGCTTGAGCTCAAGCCCTTTCGTATAATCCAGACGATCCACGCCCAAAATCAAGAAGGGAACTTGACGGCGACTGAGATAGTCTTGACACCGTTCTACCACCGGCGCAGAACGGGCTTTTTGCATGAGACCTTCGGTATCGACGCTGATGGGATAAACTCCCAAATGTAAAGTGTGTTCGCCGATTTCCGCTTTGAAAAAAGAACTGTCGATTCCTAACACCGCCTTCAACGACACGATGAAATGGCGTAAATAAGAATGCTCATGGAATCCGATCAAGTCACATTGGACGAGTGATTTGAGCAATTCCTGCCGCACCGGCAATTGACGAAAAATCTCTGCACTCGGAAAGGGGATGTGAAGGAAAAAACCAATTTTGATTTGCGGAACCAATTCGCGTAAAAATTGCGGCAGCATCATGAAATGAAAATCGTGAATCCATACCGTATCATCCGGTTTCGCAATTTTCGCAATTTCCAAGGCCATTTTCCGATTGGCTTCCAGGTAGGATCTCCACAGATCTCGACTGAAGCTCGCTAAGTGACCCTCATAATGGAACAGCGGCCAAATCAAATCATTCGAAAATCCGTCGTAGTACTTATCGTAAGTTTCTTTCGGGAGTATGACGGGGCAGCACTCGAGGCAGGGATTCACTTCGCTTCCCCGCGCTTTTAAAATTTGCGCCTGCTTAGCATTCGTTTCAAAACCCATCCATACAAACGGCTTATCCAAATTCACGCCCAATAGCGCCGAGACGAGTCCGCCACTGCCGCGCGAAATCTCGCCGGTTTTTTGATTCACGTTGAAAGGCAAACGATTACTAACAAAAATTCTTTTTGTAATTGGCAACAAACGAGACTCCAATAAGAATAGGGACAGCATGGTTTTGAAATTCACTTTGCGAAAGGTTTGTCCATGACTTCATTTTCTTCACCTCTTTCACATTCCTCAGAAAAAGAATCTTCGGAAAAAACAGAAGCCCATCAGTATCGCATGGGCTTGATCGGCAACTGCGCCTACGCAGCCCTCGTCAGCGACCAGGCTAACATAAGCTGGATGTGCTGGCCACGTTTTGATTCAAGCTTTATTTTCGGCGGCGCTCTGGATGATCAAAAAGGAGGCGAGTTTTCGATTCAGCCGCCTGACAAAAATTTCACATCAACTCAAATTTATTTAGATAATACAAACATCCTAAGGACCCGTTTTCAGACGGAAGAAGGTCTTTTTGACGTGATCGATTTCGCTCCGCGCTTCATGTTGAACGAACGTTCCCATAAACCTCTTATGTTATTTCGCAAAGTGAAAGTTATTACGGGAAACCCGCGAGTCCTTGTCAAATGTCATCCTGTCGGCGACTACGGAAAACAAATTCCGGAAGTGCAGATGGGCAGCAACCATATTCGCTACGCTCATTTGGAGCAGGCCGTGCGACTCACGACGAACGCTTCCCTCACCGCCATTTTGCAAGAAAAGGCCTTTACGTTGCGCGAAGATCTTTATTTTGTCTTGTCTTGGGGCATCCCTCTGGAGGGACCTCTCGTCTCTACCTTCGAAGATTTTTTTTCGCGCACAAAAAATTACTGGCAAACCTGGGTCGAGCACTGCAATGTTCCGCGGATTTTTCAAAAGCAGGTGATTCGATCGGCGCTGACGCTTAAACTTCATCAGTTTGAGGACACCGGAGGAATCATCGCGGCCTGCACGACGAGCTTTCCCGAAATTCCCGACGAAGGACGTAACTGGGATTACCGTTTTTGCTGGCTCAGGGACACCTACTACACCCTTTCGGCCTTCAACTCCTTGGGACACTTTGAAGAGATGGAAAAGTATTCCCATTTCATTGAAAATTTAAATTTGGAACAGTTGATCGCTCTGCAGCCCGTTTACCGCATCGACGGCTCAGCCGAAATGGAAGAGGTTGAAATCCCCCTGCAAGGATATTTAGGCAATCAACCGGTCCGCATCGGCAATCAAGCCTCGAAACAAATTCAGCACGATGCCTACGGCCAAGTTTTGCTGGCCCTTTTTCACCTCTACACCGACGAGCGCCTGATCGACCGCCGCGAACGCGCGCCTTCGAACATCATGAAAAATATTTTAAAACATATCGAGCGCACCATGAACGAGCCCGATAACGGCGTCTGGGAATTTCGCGGCCGGCAAGCCGTGCACGGCTACACCTTGATGTTTCATTGGGCCGGAAGCGCTGCCATCCGCAAAGTGGCTAAACATTTAGGCGATCGCGAACTGGAAGAACGCGCGCGCAAATGCGTCCAGTGGGCGAGCGAACTGATCGAATCGACCTACGTCGCCGAAAAGAAGGCCTATGCGCAAGCCGTCGGGAGCACGGATATGGACGCCTGCATGCTGCAATTGATTACCCTCGGTTACTTCCACGATAAGCCACCCGAACGGGCCCTTGCCCACCTGCAAGCGATCGAAAAGGAGCTGGAACTCGCCCCTGGGTTTCTGCTGCGCTACAAGCATCGGGATGACTTTGGTCACCAGCACTCGGCTTTTCTTGTCTGCAGTTTTTGGCATATCGAGGCGTTGGCGACCCTAGGTTTTGTAGACCAGGCGGTGGAGCTCTTTCAACAGGTGCAGAAGGCGCAAAACCATTTGGGTTTGATGAGCGAGGACTTCGATATTCACACCGGCAGCCAATGGGGGAATTTTCCGCAAACCTACAGTCATGTGGGTTTGATTAACTGTGCCTTTGCTCTAGATAAAGCGATGAAACGTCCGTCCTTTTTGTAAGCTGAGGTTCTTCTCTAAAGAGGAGGGCGGCGGGGGGGTGCCTCTAGTCAGGGTCTCTACGCCTATAAAGAAAACACTTTGTGGCAAAGACATTGAAATTAGCCCGAAATCACAGTACAACCCGACCATGATCAGCACATCCAATATCAGTTTAAGATTCGGCGGCCGAAAGCTTTTTGACGAAGTGAACGTTAAATTCACCCCGGGTAACTGCTACGGCCTCATCGGCGCGAACGGCGCGGGCAAAAGCACCTTCCTTAAAATCCTCGCTAAAGAGATTGAACCCAACACTGGGGAAGTTCACATTTCACCTGATCTGCGTCTTTCCGTTCTCAAGCAGGACCACTATGCCTTCGACGAAGAAACTGTTTTGAAAACGGTCCTGCGCGGAAACGAAAAACTTTACCGCGTGATGCAGGAAAAGGATCAACTCTACGCAAAGCCTGATTTTTCAGAGGCGGACGGAGTGCGCGCCTCTGACTTGGAAACGGAATTTGCCGAACTGAATGGCTGGGAGGCCGAGGCTGAAGCCGGAAATATGCTGGCCGGAATCGGCATCCCCGAGACCTTGCACGCAAAGTTGATGCGCGAACTTGATAGCGGCGACAAGGTGAAAGTTTTGCTCGCGCAGGCTCTCTTCGGCCATCCCGACATTCTGCTGCTGGACGAACCGACGAATCACCTGGATATCTACGCGATCCAGTGGCTCGAGAATTTCCTCGCGGAGTTTGAAAACACCGTTATCGTGGTCTCCCATGACCGTTATTTTTTGAATAAAGTTTGTTCCCATATCGCGGACATTGATTTCTCGAAAGTCACGACCTACACCGGAAATTACGACTTCTGGCGCCAAGCGAGTGAACTCAATCAAAAACTTCTGGGTGATCAAAACAAAAAGAACACCGATAAGGCCGAAGAATTGAAGGCCTTCATCCGACGCTTCAGTGCCAATGCCTCGAAATCTCGCCAGGCCTCGTCGCGACAAAAGCAACTCGAAAAGTTAGACATCACCGAGATCCCCGTTTCCACCCGCAAACAGCCCTTTGTCGGCTTTGATTCTTTGCGCGAGGCCGGGCAAGACATCGTCACGGTCGAGAACCTCAGCAAATCCATCAATGGCGAAGCCATCCTTAAAAATATCAGCTTCACTGTTCATAAAGGCGACAAAATTGTTTTTTTAGGTCGAAACGACCGTGCAAAAACAGTTTTACTCGATATCCTTGCCGGAGAATTGCAGCCTGATTCAGGCCTCGTCCGCTGGGGTGTAACGACGACGCGCAGTTATTTCCCCACCGACAACAGCAAATATTTCGGTCCAGAGACAAATACTTTGGTCGATTGGCTACGCCAATACTCCACCGAAAAAGATGAAAGCTTCATCCGTGGCTTTTTAGGAAAAATGCTTTTCAGCCGCGACGAGGCCCTCAAGAAGCCAACGGTTCTTTCGGGGGGCGAAAAGGTCCGTTGCATGCTCGCGAAGATGATGCTTTCGGGCGCTAATGTTCTGCTTTTGGACGGCCCAACGAATCACCTGGATTTAGAAAGCATCACCGCCGTCAATGAAGGCGTGCAACGTTTTAAAGGCACCGTGCTTTTCACTTCCCACGACCATGAGTTCATTCAGACGGTGGCGACCAGAATTATCGAAATTGATTTGGGCCTGGTCGATGATCAAAGCATCAAATACGATGATTATGTGGGACTCAAGAAGCCGACCGCGGCGCAGCAAGAGCTTTAAAGGGCGGGATTTCTCATGATTTTTAGTCCCTGCACCTTGCAAATCCGCGGTCCCAACCGACATTCATTCTGTCCTACACTTAAATTAAAGTTCTAGAGGAGATCCCATGGCCAAACAGGTTCAAAATTTTAATGCCGAAATCAAGCAGTTGCTCGATATCGTGATTCACTCCCTTTATTCGCAAAAAGAAATTTTCCTGCGGGAACTTCTTTCGAATGCATCTGATGCCATTGATAAATTAAAATTTCAGTCCCTCACCGCCCCGCAAATTTTGCCCGAAAACTGGCAACCCGACATTCATCTCGTGGCCGACAAGGCAGCCCGCACATTAAAAATCATAGATAACGGAATCGGTATGAGCACCGCCGAAGTCACAGAATTCATCGGAACCATCGCTCGCTCGGGCGCTAAGGCCTTTATGCAAATGAACGCCGAAACAAAATCCAAACCCGAACTCATCGGGCAATTTGGCGTCGGTTTTTACTCGGCCTTCATGGTCGCCGACAGGGTCACTCTGCATACCCAAAAAGCGGGCGAGAACGACGGTACCATTTGGGAGTCTACCGGCGACGGGACCTATTCGATTGATCAAGTCCCCCGCCCCGAGGGCACGGGCACCACGCTGACCCTGCATTTGAAGGAATTTAAAGCCGAAGAAGAAGTTCAGGATTTCACCGATGCTTGGGTCCTCAAAAGTTTAGTGAAGAAATACTCGGACTTCATTTCTCATCCCATCAAAATGCAGGGAGAAAAAGAGCTTGAAATCCTCAACTCGCAAAAGGCCCTGTGGCTAAAAGCTCCCGCCGAAATCACAAAAGAAGAATACAAAGAATTCTACCAACATGTCAGTCACGACTGGAATGAGCCTTTAAAGACCATTCATTACAAGGCCGAAGGCACGATGGAGTTCAATGCCTTGCTGTTCCTCCCCTCGCAGAAACCCTGGAACTACAATACCCGCGATATGGAATATGGCCTCAGCCTCTACATCAAGCGCGTTTTCATCATGGCGAATTGCAAGGATCTGATTCCCTCCTATTTGCGTTTTGTGAAAGGGCTCGTGGATAGCAGCGATTTATCGCTCAACGTCTCGCGTGAACTCTTGCAGCAGGACCGACAGGTCACGCAGATTCGCAAGAACGTCACGACAAAAATCCTCGCATCCCTCAAAGAAATTCTGCAAAAAGACCGCAGCCAATACGAAAATTTCTGGACCGAGTTCGGAGCGACCTTTAAAGAAGGCCTTCCGGGCGATGCCGCCAATAAAGAAAAATTGCAGGATCTTATTCTTTTCCATACCACAAACTCCGACAAAATGACGACGCTGGAGGAGTACGTGGGCCGCATGAAGGAAGCGCAAAAAGAAATTTTCTTCATCACGGGGGACAGTCTTTCACAGATCAGCAACAGCCCCTACTTAGAAAAATTAAAAGAGAAAAACTACGAAGTTCTTTTATTGGTGGATCCCGTGGATGAATGGGTTGTCGATGCCATGAAAGAATACAAAGACAAAAAGCTTCAATCGATTATGAGTCAAGGTCTCGAAATTGATTCGGATGAAGAAAAGTCTAAAAAGGATCAAGAGAAACAAGAATCACAAGCGGTCCTGCAGCCCGTTCTTGAAACCATGAAAAAAGCCCTGGAGGGCGATGTCCGCGATGTGGTTTTGTCAGACCGCCTGACCAGCACTCCTGTTTGCTTAGTGGCGGCCTCCGACGACCCGTCGGCCCATATGCAAAAACTTCTCTCGCGCATGGGCCAGGAGGGCGCAAACCCCCTTAAGCGCATTATGGAAATCAACCCGAAGCATCCTATTTTTGAAAAGATGCTGAAGGCGACTCCGGAGCAACAAGCAAAATGGTCTGAGATTTTGTACGCTCAGGCCCTCTTGACCGAGGGTTCTGTCCTGCCGGATCCTGTTAAGTTTTCGCGCCAGATTGCAGAACTCATGGTGCAGGCGGCGGAGGCCACCAAGCACTGATTTATTTTTTCGGCCGAAACGCCTTGATCACGGCCTCTTTCGTTTCGAGAAAGGGGCCGCCAATGAGTTCTAGACAATAGGGAACGGCGGCGAAAATGCCGGGAACCGCAGGGTGATCCGCGGTTGCGGCTAAACCCTCCAGAGTTTCGCGAATGGCTCGGGGCCGGCCGGGAAGATTGATAATCAAGGCTGCGTGCTTTTCAGTTTCGCGGATGACAGCGATCTGTCGGGATAAAATCGCGGTCGGCACAAAATTCAAACTGATTTGTCTCATCTGTTCGCCAAATCCAGGCATTTCCTTAGTCGCCACCGAACGCGTGGCTTCCGGTGTGACATCCCGACGCGAAGGCCCCGTGCCCCCCGTGGTAAGAATCAAATGGCAGCCTAATACGTCGGCCATTTCAACGAGTGTTTCTGCAATGAGATTTTGCTCATCCGGAATCAGCTTTCTATGCAAAACAAATGGCGAAGCCAAAGCCTTTCCTAACCACTCTTCCAGTGAGCTCAGGCCCTCATCCACATAGAGGCCTTGGCTTGCGCGATCACTGATAGAGATAAGACCAATGGCTATTTTTTCACGGGACATGGCGCCTCTTCGTTAAAGGATTTCTTCTTCAAAGTAGCGAAGAATAATTTGCGGACGCAGTTTCGGATGATATCTCTCGTTCACTTTCGCCCGCGCCACATGTTTCAGCTCTTCAACTGAAGACGCTTGCACCACGAGAGAATCCCCGATAGCCCGCGCGATCACCTTTTGGTCGGGATAGATATGCACCGAAAAAATCAATTGATTGGCCACCGGCTGATCGCACCATTGATAAATGAAAATCCAATGGGAGAGGGCCCCTAAAATAACAAAAAAATGAAAAATTTCGTGCGGCCCCAGAAGGCCCGGAATGGGATTGGGCCACTTTAAAAAATCAATAACCGCGCCTAAGGAGTAAAACACGCCGCCGCCAATCAAAAATCGCACGCTGCGATCTTTGTTGAAGCGAACGATGAAGTGCCCTCCAGAGACCGTTCCCATCCAACCCAAGCCCAGAAAAAAACTGAGCAGCAAGGCTTCGGGGAACGACGAGAAAAAAACCACCTCGAGAATCATTCCGGTGATGGCTAAGATCCAGATCAAACCCAAAACGGCCCAACGCCAAGGACCGCGAAACAGAATCACGTGGATCGGCGTGAAGGTCCCTGCAATCAACATCCATATTCCAGCGTGATCAAGTCGCTGCAAAACATCGCGGGCATCGCTGCCCCGAGGAAGAAGATGGAAGACGCCACTCATGGAAAAAAGAAAAATCAAAGCGACCGAAAAAACCAAGAGCGAAGTCATGCGGGCCGCACTCCCTCGCCCCTTCGAGCATAGAAAAAAAACACCGGCAAAGGCCACCAAGGCTGACAAAAGATGGGTCCAACTGCTGATCGGATCGCTGAAGCCGATCAATGGAATAGGGATGATATTCATAGGAAACATCAGACCATTTCCCACGTCGAATCGTCAATAGGCCCAGTGAACAATGTTTAGCTTCTTTAGTATGTTTTATTTGCTTCTTTTTCTTTTTGGCAGGACGCTATTTGAAAATAAACCCTCTCTCAAGGAGATTTGTATGAAAAATGTTTTTACTTTTGGCTTGGCCATTTCTTTGTTGTTTTCGGTTTCCCTTGCTTTTGGCGCGGATGCGACGATGTCAGCTGATAACTCGGCGATCAATACAGCTTGTGCTTCGGAAGCGAGCACCGCAGGATGCGGCGATGAAAAAGTTGGAACGGGCCTCTTGAAATGCCTTCACACCTATAAAAAAGCGAATCACAGCTTTAAATTTTCAGACGCCTGCAAAGCGGCGATGAAACAGCGCCACGCCGATAAAAAAGCTGGCAAATAGTTTGCTGAAAATAAGGGCAGCCTGCGCTGTCCTTATTTTGTAATAGTCAGAATCAAATAACCTTTGAGGCCATTTGCATCGACCACTTCAATCATGTCGAATTCGTTCATTTGCGCGGGAGCCGTGAAATTTCCGTTGGGAGAAATCGCTCCCGTCCCGGTCAACAAACGCCACCTGTAGGGCGCTTGTCCTTCCTTGACTTGAATTGAGATTTTCTCAGTGGGGTCAAGAATTGAACTGGTGCTATTGGGAAGCACCGCGATCTGTCCAAAACTAGGAAGGGCGGCATTCATATAGGCATTAGGCTGACTCACCCCTCTATTGATCAAAATAACAATGTGGGTGGAGGCTTGGTTGGCATCCGTGACTTCGATCACGTCAAACTCAAACCCCGCCGCCGGAGCCACAAAAAGGCCTTGGGCATCGACGCTTCCCGCGCCATGTAAAAGTTGATAGGAATAAGGAGGCAGTCCCCCCGTGACTTGAATTTGCGCCCTCTGACCCGGAGTCAGAATAGCATTGGACGTCGCAACTTCTAAAGGAGATGAAATTCCTGCGACTTTCTCTTGAACGAACAGAGAAAGGCTTCCTTTGAGCCCCTTCGCATCGATGACTTCAATCACATCCGTTTCGCTCTGAAGGGGCGCTGAAAAAAAGCCCTCCTCCGTCACGGAACCTGTTCCCGAAATAACTTGGTAAGAAAAGGGCGCTGTTCCGCCGTCCACTTGAATTTGCAGCTGAGAGCCGACAGGGATTACATCTGGAGATGAAGCCTCGGTGTTTGCACTCAGTAAAAGAGAAGGCGCGGCTAAGACGGTGGAGCTAGCAAGCGGAGTCGACTGCTGCAGTTCAAAGCCTTTTCCGCAGTTTTGAAAAAGAAGAGCGAGTGGAACGACTAGGAAAAGCAAGAAAGATCTCTGCTTGAAAAAAGAGCGAAAACTCATGAAGCCCCCCGGTCCTTTCTAGTCTACGACAGCGTCACAAAAAGAGAAACGGACAAAGCCTGGAGTGTTTCATAGTGGACTCTCCGTTTTACAGAAGGTGACTCTAGGCATTAGGACTCTACGATCAGAACCCTTGTCTATCTCAGATATTTTGTTCGAAGAGAGTTGTCGATCTCTGCTAGATCAACCAGTGACTGCTTCCG